>VAPH01012765.1_pt1 | contig 28535 bp, 25 predicted proteins | sample 3393861 | NCBI WGS metagenome assembly VAPH01 (sample SAMN08290439, study PRJNA428436) | hydrothermal vent metagenome | isolation source: Deep-sea hydrothermal vent chimney | place: Atlantic Ocean: South-mid Altantic Ridge | reverse complement strand
TGCATTCCAGTACTGGAAAAAAATTCCGGCCTGACGTGGAAAAAAGATTTTAACGTGGGTTATTCGCCAGAACGTATTAACCCGGGCGACAAAAAACATACCCTGACCACTATTGTAAAAGTCGTGTCTGGCGATAGCCCTGAAATACTTGATCAAGTGTCCGATCTTTATGAAAGCATCATCACTGCCGGCGTTTACCGTGCCTCCAGTATCAAGACTGCAGAAGCTGCCAAGGTCATTGAGAATACTCAGCGTGATTTAAACATCGCGTTAATGAATGAGCTGTCACTCATTTTTAATAAAATTGGCATTGATACTGTTGAGGTACTGGAAGCCGCTGGATCAAAATGGAATTTTCTTCCGTTCCGTCCAGGCCTTGTCGGTGGCCATTGTATTGGCGTTGACCCCTACTACCTGACACATAAGGCAGAAATGCTTGGCTACCACCCTGATGTTATTATTGCCGGCAGGCGCATTAATGATGGCATGGGGAAATTTATTGCTGAGCAAACTATTAAACAAATGATTGAAACCGGTACCGCGATTAAAGAGTCAAAGGTAATCGTTCTGGGTCTTACCTTTAAAGAGGATTGCCCCGATTTAAGAAATTCCCGGGTTATTGATGTCATTAATGAACTGCAGGATTATGGTTCTGAAGTATATGTCCATGACCCGGTGCCCGAAGCTAAAGAGGCGCTGGAAGAATATGGAATAAAATTAATAGAATGGGATGATTTGCCGCAAGCCGATGCAATTGTTGCCGCCGTTTCTCACAAAGCATTCCTTGGGCAGCCTGCCAGTGTCTTTGCATCAAAAATTAAAAAGCATGGTTGCTTTATTGATGTGAAATCAGCTTTTGATGCCAACGAAATAAAAGCGAATGGGTTAAGTGTCTGGCGGTTGTAAAAACCAGGTAATTATTGTTGCGGGAAAAAGGCTTTAGTTTTTCTTTCGGGGTATAAGCAGGTTCTTAGCTCATTAGGACTGGGGCGGGGTCGCGAACACAAAGTAAAGGGTATTTCCGCCTATCATTTCTTTTCCCTGCCATCGTCTGAAGACAATATTTCCACCAAGTTGGCTTACCATTCTGTCAAGATTATGAATATAAGATCCATCCCTGGCACGCACCATTGATTTACCCAGATCGCTGTTATCTTTTTCCGGAGAGGCGATGCCGGTAATTACCAGCATTGAAGCAGTATGTTGTAATAAATTTTTAACCAGTTCTTCCGCTTTGTCTTCTTCAAGGTAGATCACAGTACCTGCACATAAGATAACATCGTACATTTTATCGCTGAGAAAATTGGTAAGGTTTTCCATGTCGAGACATGTTAATTGTATCTTTGACCCATTGGCCTGCAAGTATGATGCGCCCTTCTCTATCGCCTGTGCATCAATATCGATACCATCCAGTTTTTTCGCACTGACAAATACATTATCTTCCAAATGCTTGAGCAAGTAACCCAGGGAAGACCCAACATCAAGCACAGATTTTATATCATTTTCATAATTTATTTTTAATTCTGTCAAAGCTGTTGTCATGTCAGAAAATAACAGCTTTCTGGATTCGTTAATATTATTTTCACCAAAGCGTTGCGAAATTTCGTAGGTATCTGCGTACCCGATGTGATTGGACCATAAAAATTTATGGTACGCATTCGCATCCTTTTCGGCCATATCACGGACAAGTTCCATTGACCAACCAGCACGGTGGTCGCCAGACAACCAGGATTGGCGACTAATAATTTTAGCTAACGATTTTCTTACAGCGAGCGGAATTACTTTTCTTATTAATTTTTTTGAAGACCGTACTATATTGTTTCGTAATGACATGATTTTACCGGAATATTTTTAGGCAACATTATTTTGCACTTGGCAGTTTTCTCAGGCCCAGTTTTTTTAGTACCCAGTATAATATTTTCTTCTGGAAACTTAGCACTATCATAAGAAAAGGAACCGGGTCACGCCAGCTAAACCACGCACCTTCCTCCAGCCTGTTAAATGAAGAAAACCACTCTCCGAACTTAAGCGAACCTTCAGAGAAATAATGCAGGCTTGCAATGACATCGTAATCTTCAATTATCCAGCGTCGTCCTTCAATTGGCACGACAGGTTCATTGTCACGCTGATTAGTTAGATCCATGTATTGACTGCGAATCACGTCAATGCCATTTTCCGCAACAAATATTCTGAATGCCTGGCCAACCCGGGGATTAATATCGAGAACTTTATATTTGCCATCCCTGGGGTCCAGCCGGTAACCAATATCGAGTATGCCGCTATAGTTTATATCTTTCATAAACTTTATTGTCAGGTCTGCGACATCCTGGTTCCATTTATTTTCGCCCAGTGAAGCTGCACCCACATGGATCGGATATTGCCTTACCTTGTAACCCGTGAACGCACATAAACATTCTGAGTTAGCATCAAAGTATCCATTAAAAATAAAAACCTGGTCGTCGTCACCAGGAATATATTCTTGCAACATTAAATTAGGTTGCTTTGGATCTTCAAGTAACTTGTAATTTTCCAGTAATTCTTCTTTATTGTTAACAATGACCATTTTCTTGCCGGTCCTGGCCTGTAACTTGTCTCCGTAGATGCCTTTCAGCATTAAAGGGAATTTGCCATCCTTGCAGTACTCCAGGACATCATCAAGATTACTGGGGAACAATGTGATTGCAGTGGGTACCTTATTCTCCTGGGCAATGGCATACATCCCTTCTTTGCTAATGATGCGCTTTATGAGGTCGGCGTCATTTTCCGGGAATATAAAATACTCCCTGAGTTGTTCTGCATACTCGGCAATAAAAACGGCCATATTATCGGAAGTTTGAATTAATAATGCTTTTTTACCCAGTTCCTTGCCGATATTAAGTACAAATTCCAGGTACTCTAATGGTTTGGATTCATCAAATTTTTTAATGTGTTTTTTATTGCAGTATTTGGACGTAAATCCCGGCGAGTAAGTATCTGCATCTACTGCAGAAATCGGCACACCGTAATAACCAAGGCTACGCATAATCGTAACCGCACCAATTTTGCATGTGAGTATGACTACTGGCGTATCAGCATTATTTATTTTCATTAAATTTACTCTAGAATGTTTATACTTTTTTATATTACCCAGGCTTGCTTTACTCAGGACACGACATTTCCGGCAACAATTTCCAGCTTGCCATCAATTAGTTGCGGAACCACATCAAGATCATCGAAGTGGTGTAACACAAACTCAAGGTCGTGCACCTGTCCGGATCGTTTTAGATAATCCGCACTTCTTCCTTCCCTGGCAGAATCAAGATTGGCACCAGTCCAGCGTGCAATTAAGTCCCGCGTCCTGTTTGTCTCCACTTCATATCCTGCTTCAACCAGTTTCTCGGCAACCCAGGCACAGCCCATTTGATCCTCGCGTCGAAATTCTCCACGAGTACCAGCACCAAGTACGGCAACTTTGTCATGACGACCGGCAATATATTTAGCCACTGCTGAAAAATTTCTGGCACAAGAAATATAAACTGCTTCCTTGCCAGTGCCCACTGAATTCATGAGCAGGCGTGTACCTGAAGATGAAAGCAGGATAATGGGTCGGGAAATATCGGTGAAATAGCCGGAGGGTACGGCTGTCAGCGCCATTGCCTGAACTGGACTATTTGTTAAATCAAATCCATAAGGGACATTGCCACCCTGCTCGCCCATTAATAGCGGATCCTTGAGCGTTGCAGCCAGCACAAACGCACCGTCAGTTGTTTGCGCCGGGTACACATCACGACCAAGACTAAGTGCGGTCGTAGCTGTGGTTGTCGCTCTTATTACATCTATTACGACAATGGCATACTCATCACGATAATGCTCGGCGCACGCCGGCAAATAATCTATTACAACGCTGGGCATTTATTTTTCCTCAAGGAAATCTATTTTTATTTTATCAGCTGAAAAATTTTGAGATTACCCGCGCGGCCGCAAGCTTTCATGCCTGAACGCATCTGAATGTAATCCCCGCCGGTAAATTTCTACACGTAACAATTCTTCCATTCTGACGTTACACAAATGAACTTCCTGGCCGAAATGATTTAGCATGGCAAACTGGCTGGGTTTGGTGGGTGCCTCAAAAATGAGCGCGTCGAAACCCAGCGCCTTCACAAACTGGTCAGCACCCTTGGTATCGAATGTTCCATCGATAGAAAAAAGACCAACATCCTGGGCGCTTTCTCTTGCCTCTACAACGATCTGTTTGGCGCCCAAATCGAGCCATTCCTTGCCCTGGTCAATTAATTCGGCAACCACTTCATCGGTAAATGCGCCGCTATGCTTCTCGCCAATCTCAAACTGAACCTCCAAACCGCGCTCATTGGCCATGCGCATCACTTCTTTTGGCTTTTCCTTGAGCGGAATAAAACCTTCACCCGCTTCGAATCGTGTGATGCCCAGATCAGCAACCAAATCCAGAAATTCTGGTAATTTTCCGAAGTTACAAGCCACCTCAAAAGTCCCGCCGCCCGTGACAGTTGGAATATTTAGCCTGTTTGCTGCATCAATTTTTTGCCTGGTAGCGTTCTCATTCGCCACTTGCCAGCAAGCCATTGATATTTTCAAAATCGAAATCAGGTGCGCGCTCTGCTCAAGATGACTGATAAGTGTTGCCGGATCATAACCCGGGTCAAATGGCGAGGTTCTGCCTGGCATATCAGGTACACCGATTGACCTGAGGTAATCCCAGGTATGATGTTTATAGGTATTTATATTATTATTTTTCATTTAATTTTCTCAAAATTATCAGTATTTTCTGCTGATCCAGACAGAATCCGCAGCGTCAGAACTGCCAAAATCTTGTATGCCCGGGAACCACTGGCCAGCCCTGCAGTTTAGTCTCTACACTTGTTATTCTCTTTTCTGGCCCGATAACGCCAAAGACTAACGAAAATAAGCCATTCTCGCCAGTACCGGCGCCAGATTCAGAATCTGATCTAGCGCCTGATTCTTTACATGCAAAGATATTATCAGCATACACTGATTATCACCCATTCTGACTTACGTGGGACTTACATATAGAGGGCTCATATATCATTGGCCACAATTATGCCGAATAGCGCACTAATTGCCCGCCAATTGGAGATACGTTGCCTCGAGTTGTTTAATAATATGGTTAATTTCAAACTTTTCCTGGGCAGTTTTTCTTGCCTGGACCTGTATTTCCAGTCGTTTTTCCTGATTCTGATACAGATCCAGAACCGCTGCCGCAATCTCATCAGGCCTGCCAGGTGCGACCAGTATTCCATTGATGTTATTTTCCAATACCTCAATATTGCCACCCACCGCCGTTGCGACCACAACCTTGCCCATGGCAATAGATTCAAGCATGGTATTGGACATGCCTTCTGAGTCCGAACACAGTACTGAGATATCAAACGCTGAAAGTGCCGGAATAACATTTTTTAATTTTCCGGTGAGCACGAACTTGTCTTTTAATTTATATTTTTCGAGCAGGTGATCAATATTTTTTTTTGTTTCATCGTAACCTTCACCGACTACCATAAATCTGGCGCTTGGAATTTTATCCGAGATAATCTTCGCCGCCTCAATAAAAACATCATGGCGTTTTTCCGGTCTTAATGCCGCCAATATCCCGATTACAAATTCATCTTCTTTGATATTATATTTTTTACGGAGCGATGCCCCCTGTCTTTCCTGCCCTGTGTATTTCCTGTTGCTTATTCCATTATGTATGGTAATTATTTTATCTGGATTAAGGCCTTCTTTTTTAATTGATTTTTTTCTTACCTGTTCGCTTACTGCGATAACCTTTTTTGTAACGACATTCATAAATCTATACAGCCACCAGTGATGTTCTTGATGCCAGTAACCCATGTCTCTTCTGGTCGTGACCAGCATATGTTTCTTAAATGGAATCCATGATACGAGACTCGCCATCAGGTTCGGATTAAACATGTAAGACTGCAAGATATCGGTATTATTTTCCCTGATTAGCCGACGTATTTGTAACATTGTCTTGATTGTCATTTTTAAATTCATAAGATTTTCAAGTTCAAATACTTTTGTTTGAACAGGCAATGATTCAATCTCCGGAAATTTCGTACCTGCGAACCTGAGACATATAACGCAGACATTAAATCGTTGATAATCAATATTATTCAAGATACTGATTAGATGTGTTTGTGCCCCCGCCCAGCCTATGAAGTCAATAAGATAAGTAATTGTTATTTTTTTATCTGCCATGGCTGCTGGTCCAAGATCTATATTTTTCCTTTAACCCAGTACCAGGCATATCCCATAACCTCATGCATTGACTCAGTGGTTTTTGTTAAGGCGCTAATTTGCGGTAATAGTGCTTCCGGCAAATATGTTTCTACATATCTACTGTTTACCGGGTAAGGACAAGGGTTAACCCCAGCCTTCTTAAAAGAAGCTCTGGCCCTGCGCATATGTATTGCTGAAGTGACCAACAAAGAAGTGGTAATTTCATTTTCCTTTATAATTACAGATACAGCTTCCGAGCTTTCGTATGTATTTTTTGATCTGGTATCGAGATAAATTCGATTTTTATTGATCCCGTTCTGGATTGCGAGATAGTTCATTAAATCTGCTTCCCGGATTTCTCCCCCATAGCCGCCAGAAAAAATAATTTTTGTTTTCGGGTGTTCTTTTGCCAGCTTAATCCCTAATAGCGCCCGCCTGTAACTATCTTCCTTGAGACGCCACACCTCATCTTCAGCATCCGGATCTCCATAAATCCCGCCGGCCAAAACTATGATTGCTCCCTGATTTTCAGTTTTACAGTTATTTTCATCCATTCTGATTTCAATAATATCAACCAGTATGTTTGCGCCCAGTGGTGTGGCTAGTATCAGATAAACAGCCAGGACACTGGCAACGGATATCAACTGGTTGACACTTTTGTAATTCTTCCAAAGCACGATTGCAGCAACGATAATTCCCCATGCAAACAACGCAGGTGGCTCTAGTGCAATACTTATCCAGCCCATTGTAAAATAACAGTAGTCAGTCTGACTTCGCAGTGAGGTCTACTAAATAATCACTTACCGGACCACTTCCCCAATTGCTAGCGAATATGATTTTGGTTCCTGCACGGTTTGTAACGGCTTGTTGTTCAGCAAAATACCCGCCTGTTTTACGAGTACTTCTATGATGGGCTACACGCCTTACTTCATTAGAACCATCAAGCTTTACCCAGAAAACTTCGTAGTCGTGATTGGGGTATTTGCGATCTCCGCCCTGGGTTGAAATTAATGCCCAACCAGGGTTATCAAGATTCCTGCATGACACATGGGGAGTTGATCTCCAGCCAATCCTTACGAGTATTTTTATTTCACCAGTCTTGAGATTAGCAATATTAATATTTCTATTACTGTCTATCTCATAGTCAGCACCATCAAAAACGAGGTATTCCGAACCATCTTTGCCCAGGCACAAGTCCCCGTGTCCGAATGACCCTTTCGGAAGATCACGCAAATATTTCATATTGATATCATAAATACGCGAACGGTATTTACCCATTGCTACCACATAATTTCCGCCGGGCGATACACTTACCCAGTCTGCGACCACTTTACCCGGTACGTCATCCATATCGCTGATTTTATTGTTTAGTATATCGTATACAAATAGTTTATTCCTGCTGTCAATGGTACCAACGAGCGCATAATACCGGCCCGCCTTATCTATGTTTCCTTCAAGCTTGCCTCTAACTCTTTTGTAATTACTGAAATCTCTAAGTAATTTTCTTGAATTAGACTTCACGTCGTAAACAAACATACCTCTTCCCTTGGCTCTCTTGCTTATACGACCCAGGTAATAAAATTTGTTCGGGTCTGTCGGGTGCCATTGTATTTCTGGTTCCCTGCTCCATAAAATAAGCTGCTGAATAGGCTCCCATTTGACTGCATCATAGAGCCATTTACTGCCATTACTGGCGAACATAACGGCTAATGTCTCATTAGCATTAAACGGGTTGGCCTTGGAATAATAATGACGAACTCGGCTGGCTTTGGGAACCTGTGATGGTGCAGTAATTCGTGTGATGTTAGTCTTAAAAACCGGGTCCACATACGACTCGTGCAGTGCCGGGCGTGGTATTTTTGGCACCGAAAGTAATGCATGACCTTTTTTTAAATTGGAATAATTTTCAGCCGCGTTAATCGCCGAAACTTGCAAAATAGGAATAATAAAAATAATAACGTATTTTAATTTCATGATTGCAGATACTCCAAATAGAAATATTTATTGTAGGTAATCCAGGTATACCTTTGCATCACCTTCTACCCATTGTTTTCTTGAAAATAGTGTCTCCACTCTTTCCCTGGCATTTTTACCGAAATCCCTGAATTTTTCATTCTCCAGAATATCTCGCATGCGTTGCGTTAAATCTTCAACATTCGCTGCCTCAAATAAATAACCGGTTTTTCCTTCATCAACAACTTCCGGGCAACCACCAATTCTTGGCGCTATCACCGCTTTGCCTGCGGCCATAGCCTCCCTGGCAGCAAGCGGAAATGATTCACGTGTCGATGAAAGTACAAACGCGTCAAATAATGCCAGGTGCTCGGAAACATTTCGCTGCAGGCCCGTAAATATAACCGTATCCGAAAGCTTTAGCTCTTCTGAAAGCGCTTGCACTTCGGACATTAACGGCCCATCTCCCACAATTAATAACCTGGCATTTGGTTCTGTCTTGATTAACCTGGAAAATGCCCTGAGTAAATATTGATGACCTTTTTCCTCTGATAACCTGGCCACTATGCCCAGTATTTTATGCGTTTTCTTATCCAGGCCATACTTTTGCAGTAGCTCATCACTGGCTTCCATAGGCAAAAATTTGTCGGTATCTATGCCGCTGTGTATGACGCAACTCTTTTGTTCGCCAAGACCGCTGGCCATGAGCCTATTTCGCTCATAATGTGACTCAAAAATTACGTAATCGGTACACTTGTTCAGGATGTATCCACCATATTTAAAATGTGCCGGATTATGGATATTATGGATGGTGGTAATTATTGGTAGCCGCTTGCCGGTTGCTTTTACCTTGTAAAAAAATGGGAGCATACGCAGGCTAAAATAGCTGGCAATTGTAGAACGAACAGATTGTGGGGCCAGTATTTCAATGCCCTCCTGTTTGATAAATTTTCTTAGGGCCAAACCTACCCGGATCATTCCCGGTAATCCTTTAAAATGAAAATCCAGGTCTACAAATATCCCGCCTTTTGATTTTAGCTCATCAAGCAATACACCCTGGGTAGATGCTACGTAAACTTTGTGGCCCTGTTTGGTCAAATCCTCTGATAGTGCCAGCATGTCGGATTGCACACCGCCAACACCAAATGGTTCTGTCAATAAATATAGAAGCTTCATTCTAATTATACTCTAAACTACTTGTTATTATGTCTGGCGGCCCTGGCAAAATTTCGTTGGCGACGCCAATGCAATAGCTGATGGATTATATCAAATGCGCCTGATAATTTGGCTTTTATATCAGCGGGCCCATCTTTCTGGGTAATTTCAACACGTTTTAATAATAAATAATCAATGCCTGGTCTGTTTTTTCCTGGTGCCACAGTGACCGCGGCCTGGTAACCCGCCTCTTTGACAAAGTTCATCTCCCTTACGCCAAAATCACCGGATGGATAGCAAAAATATTTTACCGGGTAGACTATTTTTTCTTCAATAATCTTTTTGCTCTCGGTTATTTCATCTTTCGATTTGGTTGAGTCTAATAATGACAAGTACGGATGGCTCAAGGTATGAGATCCTATTGTTATGTTTGGCATGGCGTGCAGTTCTTTTACTTCATCCCATGTCAGGTGTAGCCTGCCTTTTTCGTCTTTATATCTTGGATGCTGTTTCACCTGGTCACAAAACTGGCTCGTGATAAATATGGTTGCAGGCACATTATATTTCTTGAGTATTGGCGCTGCATAAATCAGGTTATCCAGATAACCGTCGTCAAAAGTCACGATTACAGTTCTCTTTTTAATTACACCTGATTTTAACTCTGTTATTGCATTGTCAAGGCTGATTATACGGTAATGCCCTGACAAATATTTTATTTGTTCTGTAAATCTTTCTGGTTCGACGGTGAGCTGATCATATTTATCATTTGTGCATACCCGGTGATACATCAATATGCGTATACCGGGTCTCAGGATCTCCATTATTCTGGCAAACGGTAACATAGATCTTGTGATACTCGACCTGAGTATCTTTTTCAGGTTAATCAATTAACGCACCTTTACTCATCAACGTTTGCTTGTAAATCTGCTCATACTTTCTGGATACAGTTTCTGCACTATAATGCTGGCGGACCATTTCTTTGGCAGCTGCACCAAGGCGCTGCCTCAGTGAATTATCGGTTATGGCATTAACCAGGTTTTCTGCTAGTGCTGAGCCATCACCCACATCAACCAATAAACCGTTTTCATTGTGCGTGATGACATCCGGGATGCCACCAACCCGCGTGGCAATAACGGTTTTTCCCATGGCCATTGCTTCCAGGAGCGCCATTGGCAAGCCTTCCCATTTTGAGGGCATGACAAATATATCTATTGCCGCAAGGATTGCTGGTATATCCTGGCGTTGACCCATTAATGTAATTGCATCAAGGAGGCCTTGTTTTTTAATATTTTTTTCAATGTCCGCTCTCAATTCTCCTTCGCCAACAAAATAGAAATGAAAATCTGAACACTTGTCTTTGATGGCCTTAATTACCGGGATCAGATCCTGGTGCCCCTTTGCTGGATGCAATCTGCCAATAACAACCAGGTTAACAGTATCAGGTTCTGTTGCCAGGTTAATTGGTGAGACATCCTCAAACCGTCGCAAATCGATACCATTTGCAACAACCTTGATATGTTTAGCGGATATGCCGTCATCCTGGATCAAAACCTTGGCGACTTCATCAGAACAGGCAATGATATTCGTGGATATTTTTGCCAACACCCTGTCTATGAGCCTGTGAATTTTTGTTTTCCAGGTATTCGTACTGTGAACGGTATTTACTATGCACGGTACTCTCGCAAGAAAAGCGGCAAGACGCCCCCAACTATCTGCGGTAAAAAGATGTGTATGCACGACGTCTGCATTATTCCGGCGCAGCCATTTTCGCAGACGAAATATCAGGCCAATATCCAGTTTATGCTTGCGCTTAAAAATAATAACAGGCACATCCATATTTTCTAATTCAGCAACAAGTTCGCCACCCGCTACCAGACAAACAACTGTAAATTTGAATTCATGTGACCTGTTTTTCAGCACGTCAACAAGCAGGCGTTCGGCGCCATCGGGAGGCAAACGATCAATAATGTGGACCACATGGGGTCGCGTCATTGCGAGAGTTCCTTTTCAAGCGTTAATTTTTCCAGTTCCATCATTAAGTGTGTAATGACGGCAAAATAAATCCATATATAACCACTAACGTCGATGCCAATCATTCTTGATCCAAACATGTTAATGACCGTCATACCCCCCGCTGTCGCCGCACCACCCAGGCCCACTGCCCGGGCAAATTTCTCCGGGTGTTTGCGATAAATTTTTGCACTTTGTAAATAGAGTTTCAGGATAATTATCAGAAAAGCAATGAGCGCAGGAATACCCATTTGCGAACTAATCCAGAAATACATGTTATGAGTATCGCCTTCCCTGACATACTCATCTGTATAATCATTTTTCAGTCTTCTGAAATTTTTAAACCCTTTACCAAATACCGGGCTTTCCAGGGTCATTACGTAAGCTGCTTTCCATAAAATTAGACGAGCTTCTGAGCTCGCATCCAGTTTTTCTTCTTCTACCCGCCCTTCCTGCGTTTGCCCCATGCGATCAAGTAATGACGACGGTATTAATTGTGGTAATGTAATAACTACTGCGAGGCCCATGGCGATACCAATGACAAGAAACCATTTGCCACGCACATAACCAGTTACAAAAGCCGCCAGGCCAAATCCCAAATAAGCACCGCGAGAAAACGTTGACAGCAATACCTTAACTGTTACAGCAAAATACGGGATAAGCACCCAGGTTGGCCACCTTCTATAATAAAGTAAAAAGATAGCAAGGAATGGGCCTATGTTGTATACAATAAAGGCGCCGAAATCGTTTGGCTGCAATTGCGGACCCAGCACTCTTGATTTTTCTATTGAGGCATAACCCATTTTCTCTATCATTTCTTCGGCACCTAACAGAATGCTAATTGTTGTTCCCAGCATTAAATAAACAACAACCCGCCTGGCCATTTGCCCATCGCGAATTAAATTTAAAAATAAAAAGAATACAAAGAATTGATCAAGCCAACCTTTATACTGGGGCAAAACATCGTCAAGCAAATATCCCAGACCACCCGGGCTCATTATCAATGTCACAACTGAAAAGGAACTTAATATTGCCCAAATAAACACAAGTTTCGTATTTGGCATTTTAGCAAACATCGGACGCTCCTCTTTGCGTGAAATGACAAACAAGGAAATGATGAGCATCATAATGAGCATATTTGTTCCATTAATGCCCGGTATAATTGGAACGACTATTTGCTTGCTCAGCGGCATATATAAAATGAAAGCTGCCAACAAGCGCTCTGGATCAGTTAGACTTTTTTTGAATATTAGCAAGCCATATGTCCCGGCCACTCCATACAAGACAAATTTTGGTAAATGAATACCCATGCCAAGTATCAAGCCCAATAAAATTCCTGGAACAGCCAGAAACAAAATCGTTGACTTCAGTTGCTTCCCTGTCCAGTAAAATTCTGGACGGGATGTTTCTTTCTTGTCTTTTTGATTACCTGGTTGCGATTCGTCTATAGAGTTCATGATATATTCTATTTCCAACCATTAGTTTTAATAACGTCTTCAGGTTATTTATTATTTTTTGTTTATAAATTTCAATTGAGTTTCCTTGTGCCAATAAAAGAAATTTATTTCTGCTAGTTAATCCTTTCAGTGCCAGCCTCGGGATAATTTTTCTATTATCTCCTTTAATTCCTGTTCCAATATCTGAAGTAAAGAACATTTTGTAACCAACTTTCACTCCATTGGTAATATCTCTCGCTTGATAACGACCACCAGGGAAGGAAATCGAGGTGACATTGTTACCAACATTTTTCTCAATAATGTTTTTCGATAATTGTAATTCTGTAAATGCTGATTCTGCATTCAGATCCGATATAAATTTATGGGTCTGCCCATGGGACTGGATGCTCATACCTGTTTCATGCATTTCTTTAAGCTGTGACCAGTTACAAAATTCCTTTTTTTTATCTATTAAATCACTAGTAATAAAAAATATTGCGCTCATGTTTCTTTTTTTTAGTTCTGGATATGCATGATAATAAAAGCTGTTATGGCCATCATCAAATGTGAGTAATACGCTGTTATTTTTAAATTTATCACTGGTAGCTTTGTAAACTTCATCTGGCGATAATACTTTAATATTATTATCATTTAGTATATCCAGTTGGGCGCAGAATTCTGACGTTGATATTGCATACGGACGATCCTCCTGATCGATTAACGACAGTTCTTCCTCGTCAGCATAAAGTGCATGGTACATAAGCGTGGAGAAGCGTTTCATGCTTTCTCCCATTTTACTTGTACCTTGTTAAACAAAAACTGTTTTAATGCGATAACAGCAGAACTGTTTAACTGCATAAAAACAACTATGAAGCTTACAATTTTATTATTTCTGATTGCAGTTGAATACATGCCCGCCAGGCCCAGAAAATAAAATATACTTTGTAATATTACAAGCCACAGGTAAAACGAGCCCGATGACATGAGTGAACCGTAAAATGCTGTCACCATTGTATAAGGCACAATTAACCTGAAGACTTTATGTGATATGAATTGGAAAAATATCGGGTTTTTCCAGGGCGAGAAAAGCCATGGGTTCCACGAAAATGATTGGTAATTTCCTGTTAATGTCCTGATTTTTCTAATTTTTTCACCAGCAATATCTTCTTGTGAAATATCATATAACTTTGCATTAGTTTCCAGCACGATTCGTTTGCCAGTCGCAAGTATCTGCATTGGTACTTCAAAATCGTCTAACAAGGTTTCTTTTCTTAATGGGATATAATCTTGTTTTCGAATTGCATACAGTGCACCCGTCACGCCTGAAGTGGCGTAAACCTTACTTTCAGATTTCCTGATCCATTTTTCGTATCGCCAATACAGGCCTACATTCTTACCAATGCCTGAATCCGATACCTTATGATTAAGTTCGCCACTGACTGCACCTATCCCCGGCTGCATTAAGCGAGCAACAAGATATTTTACGGCCAGTACGTCAACCTCTTGCCGAACATCGGTGAACACAATTACTTCAGAACTTACATTTTCAACAGCCACATTCAATGCAGTAGGTTTTCCTTGTCGCTCGGGATAAGTAATACATTTCACTTGTGGGATTTTAGCAAGAAATTCATTTGTATCGTCAGTCGAACCATCAGATACAAACATCATGCTTAACTTGTCCTTGGGGTAATCAAGCGCATTAATATTATTAATCTTTTTTTCAGCGTGGCCTCTTTCATTATAGACGGGGATAACAATGGTAACGGCAGGCCATTCCTGTTGTATATGGATGTCCAGGTGTAATTCATTTCTGGTTTTTGCCAACAACCATATAATTAGCGGGTAACCAGCATAGGTATAGACAATGAAACTGGCCGATATCCAAAATATTGATTCTGTCATTATATTATCCAGTGGCTCTTGACAAGAGCCAGACAAAGTCTTCTATGTTGTCAGCGCCTGTGGGTATTCTTTTTATTTCCATCAGGTTTGTCTGCCGGTAATTAATACCTTCATTGGTTGTGAAGGCGAGCTCAAAACCATACTTGTCCAGCACACGAATGCTATTGTCATTATAATCTTCTGTAGAACCATTGGGGTAAGCAAAATATTTAGGCATTATGCCTGTTTCTTCTGCTATCCGATCCCGACAATATTTTATTTCATGTTCTAATTGTTGAGTATCAATACTCGACATGATCGGGTGTGTATGCGTATGTCCGCCGTAGGTGATCAGGTTTGATGAATCACGCACTTCCTGCCAGCTTAACATTTGCCGTTCCAATTCTGGCTGGTCAGTTACGCCAAGGTTTTCATAAAAAAGCTTTAATAATTCCAGTCTATGTTTATTTGATTGTTTTTTTAAGTGGTTTTTTGCCCTGGTCACTATGTTTTTTTTATCTTCTTTTGTGGTTAACTTTAATTTTTCATCTTTTTCCCATGGTAAATATACCTCGGTTTTACTGGATTGATAAACTGCCCAAAAAACCTGTTCTGTCCATATGAGTCCGCCTTCGTCTGGTGGCTGGGTCGCCAGGAAAACAATCGCAGGTATCGATAACGCTTCCAGGACTGGGTATGCCTGCTCGTAACAACACCTGTAACCATCATCAAAGGTGACTAGTACATAAGGTTTACTGCTACGCGGTTGATTAACTGCCCATTGGAATTTACCAGGCGCTATCACATTACAATTATTTTTTATCCAAAGCATTTGTGCCCTGAAATTTTCCAGATCCTGGCTCGGGAAAAGCGAATCCTTGTCACCCACGCGATGGTACATGAGCACAACCACGCCAGGCCTCCTGAAATAGCAGCCAACAATATTCCAGAAAAACCTGTTGGCCCAAATCTTTTTTACCAGTTTTTTGAGAATCCCCATTAACTAGCGATTCCTGATTTTGTAGAAGTAATCTTTTGTTATATTCCTGATCTGTGCATCAATAGCAAATACAGAAATTGCGTATATTATCCCGCCCAGGACCATCTGTAACAAAAGTGTAAGCAATGGACTGCTGGTAACAATTTGCGTTATTGCTACATACATCAAGAACGCTGAAAACCCGAATTTAAAAATCGGGATCCATGGTATTTCGATGTTCAATATTTTTGAAGAAACCATTTTATTAGCCGTTGCCAATAGCACATAACTAATGAGGGTTGCGATGGCGGCACCAGTGATCCCATATTCTGGAATCAGTACGACATTAAGAGCCACGTTGACTGCTGCAGTTACCATGGTAATCAGCATTAATATTTTCCCTTTTTTATGGATATAGAGGCCAGCACTAAAAAAAGCCACACTGCCATTGATTACCATTCCTGTTATTACATAAGGGATAATGACCGCACCACTGCTGTACTTTTCTGAAGCAAGTAGTGTTAAAAGGCCGGGGCCTACAACCGATAGACCGGCTATAACCGGAAAGCCTACCAATATATAAAAAAATAATGATTTTTCTACAAACGCCCGTGTTGCTGCCTCGCCTTTTTCATTCCACATACGAATATAGATGGGTGGCAACGCCTGATATAAGGACATAATTACGATAATCCTGACGTAATCACATAAACTGTAAGCTGCCGCGTATACACCTAGCTGTGATGCGCCCAGATAGACCTGTATTAAATAGCGGTCGCCAATATTTAGTAGCGTCCATGCCAGTTCATAACCCACAAGCGGAATGCCAAAAATTAGCATTTTCTTTAGCAGTGCCGGGCTGAATTCCTTTATTGATAATTTAACATTTTTTAAAACCAAAACCGAAAGCGTAATTACTGCAGCCAATTCAACAACAATAGTTGCTGAATAAAGGCCAATTAAATCTCTTGAGATAAAATACAGGGTAATTACTACCCCGGTAAGTATTGAGTACTTTCTAATGACACGATATGTGACAAGTTTCTTGCTTAGCTGGCGCGCTCTGAAAATATTGGCAAATGCGCTTTCCATTATTCTTATAATTACCAGAATTGCAGTTATGGTGAAAAGTGCCTTTAGCCTTGGATCATTCCACCAGGAATCTGGTGAGACATAAACAATGAACAACCATATCAGGGTTGCAATTGTACCTATTCCTAACATGCCATAAACTACGGTCGCGTAGAACTTTTTCAGGTCTATGCCATCTTTTCCTGATTCCGCATCAGAATAAAAACGAACAATTGGGTTTTGTAATCCGAGTTTTCCCACAGCAACCAGGAAAGTTAAAGTGACTGCAACCAGGCTTAATAGTCCATACTCATCAGTTGATAATAAGCGGGTAAAAATCGGGAATGAAATAAATCCGGCGCCTGTAACAAGAATACTCCCTAAAGAGTAATTCTTTATATGCATAAATAATTTGTTAAGCCCGCTTCCTTCTTTCATAAAAGGTCGCTCCTGATTAATTTACTATGCATATTTTGGAATAATGATGGCGCTGATATTTTATTGTTATCTAAGAATTATAACTAATTATTTTTCTTGAATGCGTGGTAGAAGTCCTTCGTGCTACTAAATTCTATACCCTCTCCTTTGCACCAATTAAGGACATTTTGCATATCGTCAATAAAGCCTGACACTTCGTTCAGTGTTTGCGGATACGGCGAAGCCTTTGGGATAACTTCCATTGAATGGAACATCATATTGATGACAATAACATGATTATCCCTATATTTATTGAGATGATAACGGACGACTTTTTTCATTTTTCCTATGGAGGAAAACCAGGGCCGGAACCATTGCGGCCCACGCAGAAATCTTTTTTTTACCGTCACCGGTATTTCAAGCAGGCCCTTGCTGGTCTGAGAGTCCGCTTCGATCAACTTCCCGCTGGCAGGAAAATAGGGTTGTTCCGGTGCCCTGCGGTAGTCTACCTGTCCGTTAGGCTCCTCCCATAATATGTGGGGCGTTACACTTGTGTCGACCAGGTATCCCAGTTTTTGCAATGATTCAATAGTGTTAGCGCAAGCTCCAAACCTGCCTGCCCGAAAACTGGCGGGTTGATACCCAAAGTTATCAACAAATAACTTTGTTAAATTTTCCAGTTTTTTATATTCTACCTCAGGCGCATAACTGCATTGAAAATCCGGGCTATCAATCCCGGCATAATCATGAAATTTTTTTTCTGGCTCAATAAAGGCTGCATGCAAATGCGTTCCAAATTCATGGTTACCATTTAAATTCCTCAGGGATTGAACGCTTTCCTGATCCTCCATTACTTCAACAGTCAATAAATAGGTTGGTATCACACCAACACTTTCAAAGGCAGGCTGCAGACGTTCAGGGAGACCTTTATTGATTGAGTCGAACGTGAGTGGTAAGGACCTGGCCCAGTCCGGGCCATGATCACATTCCGTGTCTATTGTAACTATTAGATAAACCTTGCTGCATTTAGATTTATAATTCATGGGGTTGACATCTAATATTCAAATAAATTCTTTCGTTTGGTTATCGCTTACCGCCAAACACATCAATATTCAACTGAAGTCTTTCGTTTTAGTGCACGAATTATAATTTATTGTTGTGCTATTATCTGCCGACTGATTTGGCTTTCTTCGGGGCCATTGATTGTTTTTCCAACCCGAGCTTCCTTGATATCTCGTCAAGCGCCCTGCTGATTATTGCCAATTCTTTTGCGGCATTATTTGTTGCAGGTAAATACTTCTCCAGTTTAATCAGCCTTTCATTGAGTGCGTTTAATGCTTTTGTATTTTTTTCTATCGTGAGTTGCATTCCTGCGCTTAAAACTGGTGATTGCGATACGTCTTCGACATTAACTTTATTCTTGTCTGCAACCTTCCTGCTTTTTTCCTTGCGCTCTGAGTAAGGAACCCACTGCAGCTCCTCAACAGCTATTTTGATCGTATCTACATTAACCTTTTCAAGATCATCGGCATATGCACATGTAAGGGCTGTATCACACAGGCTATTAACCAGACGAGGAACGCCCCCGGTAAACCTGTGAATCGCAGAATAAACATCGCTGGAAAATATTTTTTTGTTCTTTGCGCCCGCCACTTTCATACGGTGATCGATATAGTGCTCTGTTTCAGACTCTGTCAGCGAACTAATATGGAATCGTAACCTCACACGCTGCAACAGCTGCTCAAGCTCAGGCGATTCGATTACATGATTTAATTCTGGCTGACCAAGTAATATGATATGCAATATCTTTTCTTTATTGGTCTCCAGGCAGGACAACATCCTGACTTCTTCCAGAACTCTCGGGCTCAAATTTTGAGCATCGTCAATCAACAAAACAATTTGTTTACCGGCGGCATAATTTTCGATTAAAAAAGTATTAAGCATATCCATAAGCTCAACTTTTTTAGCGCGAAAAGGATTTAAGCCGAATTCAACAAGTACTGCCTGCAGGAATTCAACTTCATCCAGCTGAGTTTGAAATATTTTAGCAACAACGACATTGCTTGTTAGCTCAGTCAAAAACTTTTTAAGTAAAATTGTTTTGCCAGCACCAACGCCGCCAGTAATGACAACAAAACCCTCGCTGTTCCAGGTGCTATAATCCATATATGCCATGGCGCGGGTATGGGCATGGCTCATGTACAGATAATCCGAATCAGGTGTTAGCTGAAATGGCTGTTCCTTCAATTTGAAAAATTCAAGATACATTACTGTGCAACCCCGTTGGCAGCAAAACCGTTGTTGATAATTCCTTTGTTGTACTCAATTGTAATCATATAAACATTTTCAGTAAAACTATTTCTATCTACTGTACTCTGGCGAACGTTTCTGGTGTATTGAAATCTCAAACTAGTATTTAATGATACAAAATTCTGTAGCCATACCCGGGGAGAGGCATCATATCAATTCGGTCTGTACCCACATACTCAGTTTGAGCAAATCTCAAGTCCAGTGCTCCAATTAGAGCTGGTGAGAAATTATGACTCATACGGAACGTCCCTCGATTGATCGTCCTGTCGTTAAAGACCAGACCTGGGGTCACTTCTTTGTATTTATATTCTGATCTTGCCAAGGTAAGTATCTGGCTACCAAATACATTGTTTCTGTTATATCCAAAGCGCAGTGTCTGCAGGTATAGTATTGCGCCAGGCGCGACGTCCCCGACTTGATTGCCCCGGCCTAACTGAGCATTTCCCAAAAAATACTGACCCGCATCCGAAAACTGACTTATGAATGATAAATCTACAGCATTTGAGCTATTGATTTGTCTAGTCATTGTAATTCTGCCCAGTGGACCACTCGTATCCTTAAAACCCTCTCTTTTTAAAACCGAATATCCGAGACCAATAGAGAGGTTCCCCGTAGGATTTGCCCTGTCAATTTGTAGAATATAATTAAAAACCCGCGAATCTATTAATCGCTTATTATCATAATTAATATCCCATACCTCTAAGTTAGCCGAATAAGCCCTGTTAGGCGAGCTTTTATGGATAAATCTTATTGTGGAGAGATACTGCGTACTGTTTGTTGGCAGTACTTCATAGGTATTCCTGATATACCTGGTGCCTACTTCAATGCTATTTGTCGCAGGTGTACCTAAAATTATATCCGGCCCTGTAGCAAAGACATTGGTATTTTGGGTATTGTTTGGCGTATCATTTTGACTTGAGATAATCAGGGTCTGTCGGAAAACATTCTGAACTGTATAATTAAGCCTGCCAGGCAGTACGCGCCATAATAGATTTCCCGCTCCCTGAAAATACCCACGATCCTGAAAGACTGCATTCTCAACGTAATCATCATATTGGCCCCTCAAAGAGACATTGGCATCAAAATTCGGATTAAATTCAACCAGGTCATATTGACCCCGAAGCCGAAAAATCGTGTCAGACTGTGTATTACTAGGCCTGCGACCAATATTATCGCTCTGTATGATGTCGCCACCGACCAGGTATCCGTACTCAACGGCATTAGCTACTTGTGGGGTCTGCAACAGGCTAAACACTACGGCAGTAGCAACCGCTGAGCGCCGGGGACTTATCGACATTTTTTTCTTTACATTATTGTAGGTTGATTGACCTTCTTTTTGAAGAAATCCGACAACCTTGGGATAAGTGTTTTCCAGTTAAGCTTTGGAATAACCGGCTCATTATTAAAAACAACACCAATTAATTTTGCTGCATCCAAAGACTTAATTGCTTCCCTGACCTGGCTCTGCGAGTACTTGCCATAAGGCACAACCAGCAATATATAATCACATAACTCCGAGAGAATGTGGGTATCGGCGGATTCCAGTATTGGTGGCGAATCAAGTACAATGTAACGATCGGGATAACGTTCAGCCATGCCGTTAAGCATTCTTTTTGTCTTGACCGACGTAAAATACTCGGTAGACGTTTCACGTTTTTCACCAGCGGGTACGATGCGCAAGCGTTTGATACCGGTAGAGTGAATAATATCACCCACATCTACCTCAACTGATTCCAGGTAATCAGTTAACCCAAGTTGACTACCATTTGGTAAAAGTTTACTTAACCCGGGTGATTTTAAATTACAGTCAATGAGTAATGAAGTTTTGCTCTCATCAAAAGAAAAAGCTGCTGCCAGATTTACTGACACGAAACTACTTCCGCTCCGGGAAGTAGGTGAAGTCACCATAATTGTTCGATTGGCACCCTTGCTTTTGTGAAGAATTTTAGTTCTAAGCTCTCTGAAGCTATTGGCGATTTTGCCATTATCCATATCCGAATGAATAATTCTTCGTAACGCCAGCTCGTTATCGCCCAGAAAGTCAGCGTCATCCATCAAAGCAATTTCTCGGGTTTTGCTCTCGCGCAACTCGAGATCGGAACTGCGTCTGGTATTGGAAATTTCTGAAGATGCTGCTGTTACAGGCACGACTTCTTCATCAACAACATTGTTGACAACAGTTAATTGATTTTTCCTGTCAGTACGGGCTTTTTCCAGCGCTTTTTCAAGTTTGCTCATATCAAATCACCGCGGCCAACTTGAGCGCAGAGATTGCGATATAAATAACACCTGTCACTGAAATAGTCAGCACTATATACCTCAGGTTAACCAGTACGGTGGCAGTCTCAGCTGGTGTTGACATATGCGGTATATGGGCAATAACCGGAATATTATTTTTTTCAGTAATGGAACTGCTAATACGAATCCTGGGATCGATTTGTTGAAATCCATAAAGAACGCCAAGCGGTAACGCAAAGCCAAATATTATGCCGCCAATCACGAAATGAATAAATCGCAACCCATTGGGGCGCAATGGGATCACTGCAGGTTCCTGGGTTTTAATCACAGTTTCCTGTCTGTCACGATTAAGATTCATGGATACCCGGGCATTTTCCCGGCGACGTAACAAGTCCTGGTAGATATCCCGGTTGACCTGGTAGTCCCGTGTTAACTCAGCCATGGTGGCTTCGCCACCCTGTATTCGTTTTGAACGGTCAAGTTCATTTGCCATGCGAGCCTTTCTCTCGTTAAGCCTTGTTCTTAGTGTTTCTACTTCAGTTTTAGTCTCGGAAATGCCGGCTCTCAGTTTTTCGTAAAGGGGGCTGGAGCTGATACCCTCGTCAACATAGGTTTCTCCGCCTGCTTTCGCCTGGGCCTTTGCTTTAAGACGCCTGCCTTTTTCAGACACAATGGTACTCCTGAGTTGTGATATTTGCTCTTTAACACGAACAATATCGGGGTAAGTCTCGTGGTAATTTAATCGTAATGTATCGAGCTTGCTATTAAGGTCGGCCATCCTGGATCGTATTTGTCCTTCGCGCGAAAGGCTTATCGTGATATCCGCCTCACCAGAAAGTTGTTTTTCCAGTGAGATCAGTTTTATTTTTGCTTCCTGGTAGTCGAGGCTTGTTTTCTGAATAGATTCTCTTAGTTCGGTTATTCTGGCGCCTACCTGGGCTTCATCACCGGGACGAGCATCAGGATTTTCACTTCGATATATTTTTATTTTCGTTTCAACATCAATTAACTTTGCGTGATACTCGCCCACCTGCTTGTTAATGAACTCAAATGCTGCGCGACTTTCTTCTTCTTTTGATATGACGCTATCATTAATAAAGAGCTCGCCGTATTTTTTAGTTACTTTGTAAGCCCTTACCGCATCAATATCGGTGTACTCAATTCTTACCAGGTTACGGCCAGCGCCCACGATCCGGGTTCTTTTCATGACGCGTTCACTCATTTTTTCAATATCGAGATCAGAGGGGTTGCTCTCTAACCAGCCGCCTGTATCAAGAATCTTGAGAAGTGTTCTTCGGCTAAACAAAATTTGGGAGGCCAGTTTTTTATAAGCAGTCACATCAGTTGCGACGGCACGACCCGCCAATAACGGGTCAATAATATTCTTTTCATCGACAATAATGGTGGTCTTGGCAGTATAATTTTTTGGCCATACCGTACCGATTACCAGCAAGGAAAGACTCACTATCACGAAAGTAGCCACAATGGCTTTTCTGTAGATGAATGCCTCGCTTAGAAACAATCGTATAACTTGTTCAAAAGGTATACTAACCACGATTAAATTTATTCCTATATTGTCTTATTAGTTAATTATTAAAATTAATTAAACTAAAAAATTTATTAAAACAGTCGTTCCGGTACAGTCAATACATCTCCAGGCACCAATACTATATTAGTCTCCAGTGCACCCTCATTAAGAATGTCATCCAGATCCACTTTGATGGCCAGAACTTTGCCATTTACTTTTCTGTATACCTTTGACCTGCCGGCAGCAGCAAAATCATTTACACCCCCTGCCTGTAGCAAGGCATCAAGCACCGTCATTCCTTGCCGGTAAGGCATCGAGGACGGCGTCCGAACTGCACCTGTAACCCTGATCCTTGTCAGATATTCATGGCTCTTTAACTGGGTAAGAATCACTGCCACTTTTGGACTACGGATATAATTCTTTAATTTTTTTTCTATATTTGCTGCAACTACCATGGGCGGCAACCCGCCAGCCCGAACATCACCAATGAGCGGCAATGACACTTTGCCATCAGGTCGCACGGGTACGGTTACAGTCAACTCTGGATTCCGCCAGACACTCACCTGGATAACGTCATCAACGCCAATCAGGTACTGTTTCTGACTAAAAGTAATATTCGGCTGATTTTGCTGCTTTTGTGCCACTGACTTTCCACCAGCCGTTGCTTCTGCAAGGCCTTCTTCAGGCGTAGACGCACAAGCGCCGAGGGTGGCCGTTAACAGAAGTATCGCTACCTTAAGGGTTATTCTACTATAAATATTCTGGTTAATATTCATTATACTTGTCTTTTTTTACAATTTAATTACAAATTTACAATTCAGGAAGCAGTAACCCAGGCGTGTTAGCCTGTAATTTACGTGCACCCCTCCCAAGCTTTAAATCAATTATTACCATTTAAGCCAATTTTGCGGTTCTAGCACCCATTTTGGTCATCTTCTATCAATATTTAAGCCACAACCACGTAATATGCACAAATTGTACCTGATTTATACTTACATACAGCTTACATGACCCCTCCCCAGAGGAAATAGTGGCACGCAAAACCCATGGAGCAGATTGAATGCATCCAATAACGTGCCGGGCATGATTATCCTCCTTTTTTCGATAAAAATATCTGTTTTTTTTGCAGTAATTTACTGCAAAATAACACTGTTCATAGTTACAGATCATCAAGAAGCATACATTTTCCGGGTCATATTCAAGTTGGCCCCTGAATTTAAGCCATTTAAGCACGGGATTTACCAAGAAAAACGGCCCATATTGTTGCGTAACATCATGGGACTGGAGTTTGTTCATAAAAACGCCTATAAACTATCTACATATTATTTCTTTGAAAACATATCCATGAGCAGCCCTGGCACATCATCCCGTCACTATCGGACATTGAATATTGACGCCCCTTGCACGTGGGATCAGTTAAAGCAGCAATACAGGAAACTGGCTAATACCTGGCACCCCGATCGTCTCCAGGATAACCCGGGGAAACTCTCGATTGCTGAAAATAAACTTAAAGAAATCAACCTGGCCTATGCATTTTTTTCTACCTACTACAAGAAACATGGTTCTTTACCAACCCTGGAAAAAAGAGTTCCGGAACCAATAGAAGTCATTATCGAATCTGAGACAAGCAAAGATACTGTCACTGACAATTTTTCTAACAATTTTGAAGCGCCATTAGATCCTGCGGGTAGTGAAAAAAGTAATAGTACTGGTCGTCGAGTTATCACACTCTTCTTATTGGTTGTGACTGCTGTTATTGGCTGGAATTATATTAATCAAACAGATACTTTGCAGGAAGCTGACCCTTTATGGGAAAAATTGCCGCCCGAGCAGTACAGTGAACTCACTGGCGACATTAATAAGTCAGGTAATAATGTAGAAAAAAATATAACTATTCCTCAGTCTACAAAAGATCAAAAATATTTTTCTTACGGTTCTACGTTAGGTCAAGTCCACGACGCCCAGGGTACGCCAACCCGCACAGAGGGAGAGACCTGGTATTACGGGAAGTCAAAAGTACGCTTTACTGACGGCAGGGTTGTCAGCTGGGAAATTTCACTTGACGACCCACTATTTGTACTTGCAGATACGCTCAACATAAATCGTTCCAGTTTTTTTGTAATCGGATCAACCAAGGAACTGGTGCTGCGTATCCAGGGTAAGCCCACCCAAAAATCAAATGATACCTGGGATTACGGCTTATCAAGAATTTATTTTTTCGATGGCCAGGTTGTGAACTGGTATAATTCACCAATGGATCCGCTGAAAGCACGAAAATAAGAAGTTAAGATAACAGTATGAGTATCTAGCGCGCGCCCTGCCCAAATAGCACAACCTGTGCAGTGTTGAACATAATAATAATATCAAGAAACAAGGTATGGTTTTTTACATAATAAAGATCATATTGTAGTTTCTCTTTGGCATCTTCAACAGAAGCACCGTATGGATACCTTACTTGCGCCCACCCGGTAATTCCTGGTTTAACGCTATGCCTCGTGGAGTAATAGGGAATTTCTTTTGCCAGTTGTTTTACGAAAAAAGGGCGCTCTGGTCTGGGCCCGACAAAACTCATATCACCAACCAGCACGTTAAAAATTTGTGGTAACTCGTCAACGCGTATGAGCCTGATAATTTTACCCACTCTTGTAACACGATCATCATTTTTCTTTGCCCACTGGGGCTTGCCTTCTTTCTCGGCATCGACCCGCATGCTCCTGAATTTCAAAACATCAAAAGGTTTGCCACACTCACCGACCCTGGCTTGTTTGTAAAAAAGCGGGCCCCGACTTTCAAGCTTTATCATCACCACAGCGAGCAGTATTATCGGCAAGGTAAGAAACAGGATCAACAAGCTTGCAGTAATGTCAAATGTCCGTTTGACCGTATTTCTTATATTGCCGCGATCAAATCCTTCAGAAAAAATTATCCAGCTCGGGTTAAGTGATTCAAGCTGCAACCTGCCTGTTTCCCGCTCGAAAAAAGTTGATAAATCGATTACCTTGATTCCTTCCATCCGGCACTCGAGCAATTCTCCCATGGGCAAGGTTCCGCCTCGTCGCTGCCTGACACCAACAACAATTTCATCGACGCGATTTTTTTGTGCAATAGAAAGCAAAGGTAAACGTTTGTCCAGGAGTAAATTAGCCTTTATGCTCGTGTGGGCACCATCCAGGGGCACATATCCAACCAAATGAAATCTGTGCTCGGCAGTTTTTTCTCCCAGCAACATCCCGAGTTTGGCCGGTCGACTCCCTGCTCCCAGGACCAGCACGCGCCTTTTTATTGCCTCTGAATCAATCAGGGATAAAAAAATGAACCTGACAATGGCAGTGGCCACGAAGGCAATCATGAAAGACAACGCTAATGCACCACGACCCAGTAATAAACTTGGAAAGGCATAAAAAATAAAGGTCATGGAGATAAAACCAATGACAAAACTCGCCATAAAACGCGAGTAATATCCCCAGTCTCCCTCTCTTATCTCGCGGGCATACATACCCAACGTTGCCATAATGACAACCAGTACAAATGAAATTGTTATTGCCCGTGGTAACAATGGGCCAATGTGTGCTTTTACAGCCTGTTCGCTACTACCGGCAGCGTCCAGGAAACGAACGTATGAACCAGCATAAACGGACGAGAAAAATATGATGATTTCAATACCTGCCAGTATCAGCAAGGGGGTCGGGACATAGTGTTTGAAAATTCGAACCATCATGATGACGTTGCTCTACTCTTATTTTTTTAATTAATTCTCAGGCTTAAGTATACACCTGCTCGCAGCAAGTACGCCCAACATCAACAAACCCGACCTCCACATGTAAGCACCGAAGCACAGTGTGCGAACAAGTGTGGCCACTTAAACTATATCAAAAACTGCCGGTCTTCTTAATAATTGTGTCGAATTCTGGCATGGCTTTTGCAACTTCCATGTGTAATTCGTAACAAAACATTGCCAGGTGTCGTTATGAGAAATCTTAAGTTTAAAGCTAACACAAATCAGTGTACCCAGGCGCAGTCTCCGGTCTTACCGCGGTATACCATGCTATATTTTCTATTTATAACAGTGGCTTATGTGATTATATGGCCAATTAGTGCCTTTGCTCAAGCCCAAAATACAAATGAAATTCTGATCCAGAAATCCAGCTTTGCCACCGTTAATAAAGATATTACAAAACTGGGTGCCTTAGAGAAATTCTACCTGGATGGGCGATCAGCCTACAACAAGGGAGACACGGAAACAGCCTCTATTATTTGGCGCAATATAGCTGAACTAGGCCATGCCAATGCCCAGTATGAACTGGCATCGCTAATGCTTAATGACAGTATTGTAGAAAAAGATATCAAAGCTGCGCTACAGTTTTTCAGAAAAGCGGCCAACCAGGGCCACAGCAAGGCCCAGTACAATATGGGTGTCGCCTTTGCCAAAGGAATCGGCGTCAAACAAGACACCGGGGAAGCGGTGGTATGGTGGCGCACCTCAGCACTGAATGGGAATACTGATGCCCAGTTTAATCTTGGCCTCATGTATTCTAATGGTTACGGGGTTTCCAAAGACATGGTGGTCGCTGCACGCTGGTGGCGACAGGCAGCCACACAAGGTGATGCGGCGGCACAATTTAATTTAGGCATGCTCTATGCCAGTGGCGAGGGCGTCGGCCAAAGCTGGAAAACGGCCATCAATTTATGGAAGCGATCTGCCGAACAGGGTTTTACCCATGCAGTGCGGGCGCTGGAAGTGTTGGCGAAAAATAAAAACTAGCCAGTTTTATGTGCAATCCTGATTAAACTATATAGTTGTAAACTCCGCTCGCAATTTTCAAAAAAAAGCCTATCATGATAACCAGGTAATGTCCTGATATCGAAGGAGTGCCAAGAAGTTGCTGCCAGGTCTTTTTATTTATTTTAAAGGTTGTATGACCGAAGCTGGCTGGCTGCAGGTTGATGAAAATTTGCGGCTGGTTCCGGGTATTGTTGCGCCCTGGCAAAGCCCGGTAACCCGTCAAATTGTACTAATTTACTACAACCCCGCCCGGATCCAGGCCTCAGAGGTGATCAAAAGCGTTCGGAATTTTGGTTATGATGCTTGTGTAATTGATTTGTAGAGGCCTTCTTAACAATTATAAGAAAGCTCTGATCAATTGTCATCTCGACCGCAGTGGACGACTCTATGGCAAGGATTGTTCCAGACAATCCTATTGCATTCCCGCCCACTGTAGAACCCCTTCGGGTTTCATTCAGCATTTCCTCGCTTCGCTCAGGTCATCCCTGGCGGTCAGATGGAGGAGCTAGAGCAACG
>VAPH01034253.1_pt1 | contig 28670 bp, 25 predicted proteins | sample 3393861 | NCBI WGS metagenome assembly VAPH01 (sample SAMN08290439, study PRJNA428436) | hydrothermal vent metagenome | isolation source: Deep-sea hydrothermal vent chimney | place: Atlantic Ocean: South-mid Altantic Ridge | reverse complement strand
TATAATCAAAACAAATATATTTTTTAATTCTGAAGAAATTCTGAAGTTTTCTTAAGAATTAGAAATAACGTGGAAAAAGCCTATAGAATATTATTTCATACAGGCTTTTCTGTGCAAATTAAAATAGCTTAATATTTCAATATATTTGCAGAGTTTTATCTAACTTAATACCATTCCCCTCAGATAAATATTTAAGCGATGATAAAACTTTAAAAACAATAAAATTATTTCAGTATTCAAATTCATTTTCAATATTAACTGAAATAAACTATCAAATTTATTGATAACACTACAAATATAAATTCTAAAACTAAAGAAATTCTGAAGATTAAAATTGCCTTATAAAAAAAGTCCTTATAAAGATTTATAAGGACTCAATGCAAATTATTACATTTTAATGTTCTGTAATAATTACTGAATTTTTACCCTTATTAATACCATTCCCCTCAAAATATATTAAAAAGATAAAAACAATAGTTTTCTAATCTAAATATTCCAGTATTCATAGCATGAATTTTGAACTTTCTGAAAGTATTATTGATTGTTATTATCAAATAAATAACGAAGCAAATGTAGAAGCAATTTCTAAAGTAATTCTGAAGAAAATAAAGAAAAAATGTTAAAATTTTCCAAAGGCTTAATATATGTAATAATCTTTAAAAATAGATTGTTATATTATGTTGATTTTCAATGTAGGAGTGATTAATTTTCCAATTGTAATTAACACAAACTTTTTTAACAATGGCTAGTCCTAATCCAAATGAATTAGGTGAAATGCTTTCTTTTTTAAATCTTTCAAATAAGGAAGTGGAAGACATTTTAAGTGGTTTACCTGAATTTGAAAAGCTTATAAAAAGGTCGGTCGTTAGAATTTCAATATTGCCTTTTTCAATATTATGTTTAATGGCATTACTAATTAAATTTGAAATCACTATATCAAAGAGCAATGGATTGGCTTCTATTTTTACGTCTAATATAGATTTTAAACTAATGGTAATCTTTTTATTTTGAATAAAATCTTCAAAAATTTCAAGATGTTTATTAATAACATCATTAATTAAAATAGGCTCTTTTTCTTTAAATTGCCGATTTTCAATTTTTGATAATAATAACAATGTTTTATTCAATTTTGACAATCTTTGAACAGCCAGATATATTGCTTTAATTTGTTGCAATTCATCTTTCTTTAAATTATCTGATTGCATTAAAGTTTCTGTTTTCGTTTGCATGATTGCAAGTGGAGTTTGCATTTCATGAGATGCGTTTTCAGTAAACTCCTTTAAATTGTTAAAATCCGAATTAATTTTATCAGTCAATTTGGCTAAAGATTTATTGAGTTCTTGAAATTCATCAATTTTGGTATTTTGCAGGTGTATGGGCTGGTTATTTTCTACTGAAAAAGTTTTAAGAATTTCTAAATTTTCATAAAATGGTAACCACGCATGACGCATTATTATAGTATTTACAAAGTAAACAGTTACTATTAATAATAAGATAACAATTCCTACAGACAAGGTAATTACTAAAACAAAGTCTTGATTTTTAACCAGTGAATCTCTCGTTATAATTTTATAAGTTTTACCATGTAAGGTCTCATAAGAAGTGAGCTGCCTGTACATTTCACGTTTTTCAACACCATTAACAACCATGTAAAACAGGGTGTCTTTAAAATATAATGTATCTGAAATAGGAGTCTTACTTACAAAGTCATCAACTTCAAAAACAGGTAAAGGATCTTCATATTTTATTTTTCTAGCAATTAGTTCTTTATAAAAATTTAATCTTTCATCTTGTTTTTTTTTAATAATATTTTTCAGAGTAAAATAAATAATAATACTTGAAACAATAAAAATGATTATTGAGTATAAAATATAAGTTCGTTTTGTTTTTTGAAATAATTTCACACTTTTTATATTGTTTGGATCAATTTTTAATTAAGTAAGAACAAATCATGGTTTCTCAAGAATTTACTGCTCATTAGCACCAAAGTAATATCTTTTTATAAATTTGTATTATTTCAGATTTATTTTATTAGTCACAAAATTTATAACCCAGTCCATAAATGGTTTGTAAATAATCGTTGGTCCCGGTTTTCTTTAACTTTTTTCTCAAATTTCTCATATGCGTATAAATAAAGTCAAAATTATCTAACATGTCAACATTATCTCCCCACAAATGTTCGGCGATAGACTCTTTTGTCAAAACTCTATTTTTGTTGGTGATAAAATATAATAATAGATAGTATTCTTTTTTAGTAAGATCAAGGGGAGTTTTATTAGCAAGTACAGATTTAGCGTCTGGATCTATTTCAATTTCGTGAAAAACAATATTTTTATTACCTTCAAATTTTCTACGTCTGATTAAAGAATTCACTCTTGAATTTAATTCAGCTAAATGGAAAGGTTTTGTAATATAATCATCCGCACCTAAATCCAATCCCTTTAATTTATCATCCAATGAGTCCTTCGCAGAAACAATCAATACACCAGTTTCCGGGTTATTTTTTTTTATAATTTTTAGGAGCTCCAGTCCATTCCCATCGGGTAAATTGATGTCTAAAATCACAATATCATATTTGTAAGAAATAATCTTGTCTTCGGCTTTAAAATAAGATTCTACTGCTTCACAAACAAAGTCTTCTTTTTGTAAATAAGAATATATAGTATTAAGCAATTCTAATTCGTCTTCTACAATTAATATTTTCATCTGTTTAAAATTTTGTAATTAATTAAAATTGAAGCTATTCCAAAATTTATGCACAGATGGAACCGCTTCGCTCTCCCATGATTTTTTTTAATCATTCCTTTGTGTGTATTTTATGATTAATAAAATTCATGGTCGTTTCATTAGATGTATATTTAACAGAAAATACAAAAATAGTGTTTTCCGTGCATTTTAATGTAATGAAAAAGCATGTCATAGACAATTAAAATACAATTTTTAAGAAATGGAATAAATATAAAACTGAATTAGGTGTAAAATTCATTATTTAACGTACAAAATAAACAAGAGAAAATTACGTTATAATTGTCCACTGAATAATTAAATAAATTTGTTGCTATGAAAAAAGTTTATTTTACTGCGGTAATTTTCTGTGCTATGTTTTTGTCTGACCAACTAAATGCTCAAAGATTTGACCAAATAGATAAAGACCCTGTCGGGATTTCTTATTTACGCAAAAATAAAATTTCAAAACCTTTAGTGAAAGTCATTTATGGAAGACCTCAAAAACATGAAGAAAATGTTTTTGGTAAGCAAATTCCTTATGGTGAAATTTGGAGAACCGGGGCAAATGAGGCAACAGAAATAAAGTTTTATAATGACATGAAATTTGGCAATAAATTGGTTAAAGCCGGAACTTATATTTTACAAACTATACCCGGTGAAAAAGAGTGGACAATAATTTTAAACAGAAATACAGATACCTGGGGAGCTTTCTTTTATGATAAATCTAAAGATGTTTTGAGAATAAAGGTGCCTGCAAAAAAAGCCAAAGAATTAGATATTTTTTCAATTTCTTTTAGACAGAGTTTTAAAAATACTTTCTTGGTTTTAGCTTGGGATTCGACTAGAATTAATATTCCATTAGAAACCCAACGTGAAATATTAGCTGAAATATAATCTGTGAACAAATTCAAATTTTCACATTAAATTGTTTTGAACTATGAAAAGGGAATACTTAAATATTGTTATGGTTTCTTTTTTAATTTTTTTCTTGAATATTCAAATTCATGCACAAGATTTTAAAGAACTGGATAAAAGTCCACATGATATTGTTTACTACAGAGAAAATAAAATTTCACCACCATCTATAAAAGTATTGTACGGTCGTCCACTAAAAAATGGGAGGAGTATTGATAAAGAATTAATACCGTTTGGTAAAATTTGGAGAGTTGGAGCAAATGAAGCAACCGAAGTAAAATTTTACAATGATGTGGTTTTTGGAGGAAAAAAAGTTAAGGCTGGATCTTATGTGTTATATGCTATTCCGCAGGAAAAAGAGTGGACTTTAATATTAAGTTCAAATCTGGATGTTTGGGGTGCGTACAAATATGAAGAAAAATACGATGTTGTTCGTACAAAGGCTAAAGTAAGTATTGCAGAATCATTAGAAGCCTTCTCTATTGGATTTAAAGAAAAAGGGAATCATGTAAATATGGTTTTAGGATGGGATACCAAAAGAGTTACGGTTCCAATAAAGATCAATTAACTTTCTCACCATTAACAAAAGTTTCTAAAACTTTAATATACGGAATTTCATCTATAGAAACTTCCATAATATCTTTATCTAAAATTATAAAATCAGCAAACTTACCGTTTTCAATACTACCTTTTTCATGTTCTTCGAAGTTGCCATAAGCTCCCCATATAGTCATTCCTTTTAAAGTTTCTTCTCTGGATAATGCGTTTTCAATTTCAAATCCTCCCTCCGGATATCCTTTTAAATCTTTTCTTGCGACCGCTGCGTAAAAAGTTAACATAGGGTTCACTTTTTCAACCGGGAAATCAGTACCCAAAACAATTCTACCATTTATACTTAATAATTTTTTATAGGCATATGCATCTTTAATTCTTTCTGGGCCCAACCTATCAATGGCCCAATACATATCACTTGTTGCATGAGTGGGTTGAACAGACGGAATGATCTCAGTAAAATAATCAAAATCGTCGGGAGCAATAACTTGTGCATGCTCTATTCTCCATCTTCTATTGGTTTGACTTTTTAACACACTCGCATAGGTTTTTAACATAAAGGCATTTGCAGAGTCACCTATGGCATGAGTATTCATCTGAAAATTTGAATTTGCTATTTTTTTAGCTATTTTTTTTAATGTATCTAAATCAGTAACCATTGCACCATAATGATCCTCTCTGTCACTATATGGTTTTTTTAATACAGCTCCTCTTGATCCTAAAGCTCCATCAGCATAAACTTTAAAAGATCTTACATTTAAGAAATCGGATTTTTCAATGCCATTTTTTAAGTAATATTCTAGATTTTTTTTACTTGCCGAAATCATTGCATAGATTCTTATTTTTAATTCACCAATTTGTTGTAAACTATCAATCAAATCAACTATATCTTTGTTTAAACCAGCATCGTCAACTGTCGTTAAACCCAAATTTAAACAGTATTTTTCTGCATCTTTTAATGCCTGTATGGCTTCTTTTTTTGATTCATTCGGAATAATTTTATTAACCAAACCCATTGCATTATCAATTAAAACACCGGTTATTTTACCATTTTTTTTAATAATTTCGCCACCACTTACTTCAGTATTTTTATTTATATTGGCTAAATTCAAAGCGGCTTGATTGGCTAAAAGAGCATGTCCGTCAATTCTTTTTATAACAACAGGTGTCTTAGGAAATAATTTATCTAGTGTTTTTTTGGTTGGATATTCTTTTACTTCCCAGTCGTTTTGATCCCATCCCCTGCCTAAAATAAAATCACTCTTCTTTTCCTTTTGGAATTTTTTAATCCTATCGATAACTTCATTAAAACTATTAGTTCCTCTAAGGTCAACTTTTTGCATAGATAATCCCAATCCGTAAAAATGAGCATGCGAATCAATTAATCCAGGAATTATAGTTTTACCTTCAGCGTTATAAGAATTAGCTGAATCAAATTTTAAATTGATCTCCTTTGATGTACCAACTGCTATAATTTTACCATTAACCACAGCAAAGGCTTCAGCCTTATTAAATTCATTATCAACGGTATAGATATTGGCATTTGTTACAATAAGATCGGCATGTTGTTTGGATACACAAGAAGATATAACAACAGAAATCACTAAGTATACGAGGGGCTTATACATGTTGTAGTTTTTAGTTTGATGTATTTTGAATGGTTAAAGGTATGAATAATTTTGTTAAATCTTCTACTTTGTGCTTTCCCACTTTAAACGTAACTTTGCCGCTTTAAAAATAATTGGATAACTACTAGTGTGACCTATGAAATACGATTTTAAAAAAATAGAATCAGATTGGCAAAATTACTGGGCTAAAAACGGAACTTTTAAAGCACAGAATAAAAGTGATAAACCAAAATTTTATGTGTTGGATATGTTTCCTTATCCCAGCGGAGCAGGTTTACACGTGGGTCATCCTTTAGGGTATATTGCTTCTGATATATATGCCCGTTACAAACGCCACAAAGGCTTTAATGTGTTACATCCAATGGGTTATGACAGCTTTGGCTTGCCAGCCGAACAGTACGCAATTCAAACGGGTCAGCATCCTGTTAAAACTACCGAACAAAATATAAAAACCTATCGGCGTCAGTTGGATCAAATTGGTTTTTCTTTTGATTGGAGCAGAGAGGTGAGAACCTCAGATCCGAATTATTATAAATGGACACAATGGATCTTTATACAACTTTATGAATCTTATTACTGTAAGGATGCAAACCAGGCCAGATCAATTTCTGAATTGATAGAAGTTTTTAATACGGAAGGTAATATTCATATTAACGCTGCCGCGGATGAGAATTTAGAGAATTTTACTGCAAAAGAATGGAAAGGATTTTCTGAAAAACAGCAACAAGAGATTATAGCAAAATACCGATTGACCTACTTATCGGAAACTGAAGTGAACTGGTGCCCTGAATTAGGAACTGTTTTGGCTAATGATGAAATTGTAAATGGTGTTTCTGAAAGAGGCGGTCACCCTGTTATTAGAAAAAAAATGAAACAATGGAGCATGCGAATTTCTGCTTATGCCCAACGTTTATTAGACGGTTTAGAAAAAATTGACTGGCCACAGCCTTTAATAGATTCACAAACCAATTGGATCGGAAGATCGGAAGGGGCAATGGTTTCATTTAAAGTCCTATCCCCAACCCTTTCCAAAGGAAAGGGAGTCAGAGACCCTGGTTATTTAACCGGTAATCCTGAGATTGCTAATAAGTTGCTTGAAATAGCAAAAGACATGCATGCTAATCCAACTCAAGCCGAGGCTGTTCTTTGGAAACAGTTAAAAAGTAAAAATTTAGGATTCAAATTTAGACAACAACATTTAATAGAGGAGTTTATTGTCGATTTTGTATGTCTAAGCAAAAAGCTAATTATTGAGGTTGATGGGAAAATTCATGAATCGCAAATAGAAAAAGATAATGAAAGAACTGAGGTTCTTGAGAACAAAGGCTATAAAGTTATTCGTTTTAAAAATGAAGAGGTAATAGAAAATATAGATTCGGTAGTGAAAAAAATCGAATGTGAACTAGAAAATCTTCCTACTTTACGCAATGAAGCCCTTCCCTCTGGGAAGGATTTAGGATGGGAAATTGAAGTTTTCACAACCCGTCCCGATACTATTTTTGGTGCTTCATTTATGACTCTGGCACCCGAACATGAGTTGGTTTCATTAATCGTTACTGATGAGCAGAAAGATACTGTAAACACTTATATTGAAGCAACTGCCAAACGTAGTGAAAGAGACCGTATGGCCGATGTAAAAACTATCTCAGGTGTTTTTACCGGTACCTATGCTGAACATCCTTTTACCGGTAAAAAAATTCCGATTTGGATAGGTGATTATGTATTGGCGAGTTACGGAACAGGTGCGGTAATGGCTGTGCCATGTGGTGATCAGCGCGATTACGATTTTGCCAAGCATTTTGATATAGAAATACCTAATATTTTCCAAGACATTGATATTTCTGAGCAAGCTTATGAAGATAAAACAGCAGTTATAGCCAATTCAGATTTTATTTCGGGCTTGCCTTCTAAAAAAGCTATAAAAAGAATTATTTACGAATTAGAAGAAAGAGGTATTGGTAAAGGAAAAGTAAATTATCGCTTGCGTGATGCGGTATTTTCCCGACAGCGATATTGGGGAGAACCCTTTCCGGTTTATTATAAAAGCGGCTTACCTCAAATGATAGATGCTAAATATTTACCAATTCGCTTACCCGAAGTAGAAAAATATTTACCTACCGAAGACGGTAAACCACCTTTGGGCAATGCTGTTAAATGGCATTGGGATGTAAATAAAAATGAAGTGGTTGGAAGTCCTTCCCTTGGGGAAGGATTTAGGATGGGAATTTACCCTCTAGAACTCAACACCATGCCGGGTTGGGCAGGGAGTTCCTGGTATTTTAATCGCTATATGGATGCACATAATACCAAAGAATTTGCAGGTAAAGAAGCTTTGAATTACTGGAGGGATGTTGATCTGTATATTGGTGGAAGCGAACACGCAACAGGCCATTTATTATACTCTCGTTTTTGGCAAAAATTCTTATTTGATAAAGGTTTGGTACCAGTTGATGAATATGCTAAAAAATTGATCAATCAAGGCATGATCCTGGGTACAAGTGCTTTTGTATATAGGTTGATTCCAGGTTTATTGCATAATGATAAAACAAGTTTCCATATGAGAGGTAGAATACTTCCTCCAATTTTTATTTCCAAAGTGAAATCTGAAAACATTGATACTAGTAGAAATGATAAAGAAGTTGGTTATTACATAAGAAATGAAAAATCTGAAAATATTTTTTTATTAATAGAAAAATTGATTCTTAAGGAAGATAAATTTTACTCAAATTTTGATAATAATGATTATTCAATATCTTTTAGAATAGAAAGAAATATTCATATTGATGTTTCTTTGGTTAATTCGTCAGATGAATTGGATGTTGTAAGGTTTAAAAATCACTCTTTGAATAAAGACTATAAAAGCGCAAAATTCATAAAGGAAGAAGATGGAACTTTTAAGGTTGGTCGTGAAGTCGAGAAAATGTCTAAATCCAAACACAACGTGGTTAACCCCGACGATATTTGTGCTGAATACGGGGCAGATACTTTACGTTTATACGAAATGTTTCTGGGTCCGTTAGAGCAGGCAAAGCCATGGAATACTGCAGGTATAACAGGAGTTTACAGTTTCTTAAAAAAATTGTGGAAATTATATATAAAAGAAGATATGTTTTATGTTAGTGACGACGAGCCTACAAAAGACGAATTAAAGACTTTACACAAAACCATCAAAAAGGTTGATGAAGACATCGCTAATTTTTCTTTCAATACTTCGGTGAGTTCCTTTATGATAGCTGTAAATGAATTAACCACACAAAAATGTGATAAAAGAGCAATTCTTGAACCTTTGGCTGTTTTAATTTCACCGTATGCACCACATATTGCTGAAGAATTATGGCATAAATTAGGAAATAGGGATTCAATTTCTACAGTTGATTTCCCTGTATTTGACGCAAAATATTTAATTGAAAGCACTAAAACTTACCCTATTTCATTTAATGGTAAAATGCGATTTACCATAGAACTTTCTTTAGACCTAACTAAAGAAGAAATTGAAAATGCTGTTTTAGAACATGAAAGAACTCAAAAACAATTAGCGGGCAGAATACCTAAAAAAGTTATTGTTGTACCCGGAAAAATTGTAAATATTGTTGGATAATGGAGAAATATTATATTGAATTGATAGGGGTAATCGCGGCCATATTTACATCTTCTGGTTATCTACCACAATTGTATAAAACCATAAAAACCAAAAATGTGGAAGGTGTTTCCCTCTTTATGTTTTTGGTTTTATTTATCGGAATTATTTTTTGGTTGGTTTATGGTTTTCTGATAGATAGTTTTGCTATAAAACTTGCAAATATTTTTTCCGGATTAATTGTATTATCCATTATATTTTTAAGGATTATTTACCGTAAAAAGAAGTAATATTTGTTATTTTTAGTATATTTGAGATAAATCTTATATATGATGAATAACTACACTAAATCTTATTTTTTCAAGATAAGTATTTTAATTATTGTTGCTTTGTTGTCTATTGAAAATAGTAAAGCTCAGGAACTGTATCTCGGTTCGGGCGCTGAATTTTATCTAAAAGCAAACACAAATTTCACTACAAACAATACGGTTGTTACAAAAGATCCTATGGGAAATTTTTCTGTTGAGGCTGGAAATACTTGGGGTTCAGTTTCAGAGTATGTTGATGGTGAGGTTACCGCAAAAGGTAGCGGAGATACGAAGATTCCGGTTGGCAACAACGGAGTTTATGCACCGGTTATTGCTACACATTCTACAGATATTATTGCTTCGTATATTAATAGTAGTCCTACCTCTGGTTCCAATGGAGTTGATGTAGACGCTGTAGCCAATGTTGAATATTGGAAGCTTAGCGGAAATGCGATTATTACTTTACCATGGAACAACAATAGTGATATAACGAACCTAGTCAATAATAATGGAGGAGTTTTAAGTTCAATTGCAATTGTGGGATATAATAGTGGTATATGGAATCTGGTAAGTGCAACACAGACAAATACCGTGACAGGAGATCTTTTGAATGGAGATGTAACAAGTGATATTAATAATGAAGTTAACTTAAATAACTTTACAGAATTTACTTTTGGCATTGATAGTCAAGCCGTATTATCTACTGATGATTTGTTTCTCTCGACAGGAATTAATTTAATATCTAATCCGGTAACGGAAAGTGAAAGTAATATTCGTTTTAAGACCTCGAATGATTTAATTGATTTAAAAGTTACACTTTACGATTATATGGGAAGAAAAATTAGGTATTATAATAATATCAATACAGTTAGCGGAATAGGATATTTACAAAAGCCAAATGTAAAAGGGGGTATATATATACTGAAATTTGAATTTGAAGGCAAACAAGGAGTTAAAAAAATAATATTAGAATAATCTAAAATATTAATTATGAAATTACAATTACTTACTTTGATAATTTTGATATCCTTAACAGGATTTGCACAGGTGGGAATAGGAACAACTACTCCGGATGCTTCTGCAGCACTAGATATTAGTGCAACGGATAAAGGCTTTTTAATGCCTAGAATGACAACAGCGCAGCGAACTGCAATTGTAAATCCGGCAACAAGTTTAACAGTATTTGATACAGATACAAATACATTCTGGAGTTATGTAGGAGCGAATTGGATTGAAGGAAAACCAAATGTTGGTAAATTTATTGATGGTGCTACTCCTGAAATTGCTTTTTATAACAATAGAGTAGGAATTGGTATAAATACATTTTCTACAGTTCATAAACTTTATGTTGAAAGCAAAAAAAATACAGACGGAGCTCATACAGCCGTTAGAATAGATGCCACCTATGAAGGTACAGGAACATCATCAACAACTTACGGTTTAGGTGTTACTGCTAGTAATAATAGTACTGCTACTATTGATTTCGCTATTGGGACTCAGGGTATTGTACGTAATCCTAATTCTGGAGGAACAATCAATACATCGGCGGGAGCATGGCCCCAACTTTATAATAGTGGTACTATTGTTTGGGGAGCCGGATTAGTTTCCGACACATATAATGATGCTGGAACTATGACCAGTGCCACAGGCCATAGTTTAAATGTATATAACAGAGCAGGCGCGAGTATTGGTGAAGTTACTTTAAGTTCTATGTATGTAGAGAATACCGGAACAGTAACAGGTGATGCTTATGGTTTGTGGATTGGAGGCGCAAGTACCGGATCAGTATCAGGTAATTCTTATGCCTTATATATCGATACTCCATATACTAATATTGCCGGTAGTAGTTATGCATTATATTCAGCTTTAAATGCAGCGTCTTTTTTTACTGGTAACGTTGGTTTTGGTATAGCTTCTCCTCAACAAAAAGTACATATTAGCGGTGCAATGCGTTTAGAACCTCAGGCTTCAGCACCCACAGGAGCAATGGGAGATTTATATGTTGGTACTGATGGTAAATTATATTTCCATAATGGTACAGTTTGGAAAGAAGTACAGTTGGTACCGTAAAAAGTTGACAGTTTTTCGGATAATTATAATGTTTAGTATAGATCCTTTTATAAAATTTTCAAAAATACTTTGATAATGGAAAAAAGTTTATACATTTGCTCGTGAATAATTGAAGAAATGAAATTACAAAAATTACATACTTGGTGGTGGACTTTACAAAAATTAAATCTTGTGAAGTAAAATCCTTGTATCTTATAATATAAAAAGGCTTGTCTTCGTGACAAGCCTTTTTTTTGTTATAAATTAATATTTTTATTAAAAATGAAATATCAATTAAAAAGCAATTATAAAAAAATATTAGCTGATACTATTACTCCGGTAAGTATCTACTTAAAAATTAGAGATAAATTTCCGAATAGTATTTTACTGGAAAGCTCTGATTATCACGGTAATGAAAATAGTTTTTCATATATATGTTGTAACCCGATTGCCGATATTACGGTAAAGAATAATACAATAACAGAGACTTTTCCTGATGGAAAGATAGTAGAATCTAAAATTGATTCAAATGTTAATGTTCCAAACAAGATCCATGAGTTTAGTCAAAAATTTGATACACAAAATCTAGATTTTAAATTTATAAATAACGGCTTGTTCGGTTATGTAAGTTATGATGCTGTTCGGTTCTTTGAAGATATAACCATCCATAAAAAAGAAGGAGATTTGGATATCCCCGATATTTACTATGCCATATATCAAAATATTATTGCTATTAATCATTTTAAAAATGAGGCTTATATTTTTTCACATCATTACAGCGGAGAAAATAATATTGATGGGATTAATCAACTCATTGCAAATAAGAATTTTGCATCCTATACGTTTCAAAATGAAAATGATGAAACTTCCAATCTAAGCGATAACGACTTTAAAGAATATGTAGAATTGGCAAAAAAACACTGTTATCGGGGAGATGTTTTTCAATTGGTTTTATCCCGTAGATTTTCTCAGGGATTTAAAGGTGATGAATTTAATGTGTACAGGGCTTTGCGATCAATAAACCCATCACCTTATTTGTTCTATTTTGATTATGGAAATTTTAAAATATTCGGCTCTTCACCTGAGGCTCAATTGGTTGTGAATAATGGAATTGCCGAAATCCATCCTATAGCAGGGACTTTTAAGCGTACGGGAAATGATGAAAAGGATGTGGAAATTGCAAAATTGCTGGCAAAAGATGAAAAAGAAAATGCAGAACATGTGATGCTGGTAGATCTTGCACGAAATGATTTAAGTAGAAATGGCGAAAATGTGAAGGTTGAAACCTATAAAGAAATTCAATTTTTTTCTCACGTTATTCATTTGGTATCTAAAGTTATAGGAAAAAAGTTTGAAGATACAATAACCTATCAAATTGTTGCCGACACTTTCCCCGCCGGAACATTATCAGGTGCACCTAAATATAAAGCCATGCAACTAATAGAAAAGTATGAAAAAACAAATCGAACTTTTTACGGTGGCGCAATTGGATTTATGGATTTTAAAGGCAATTTTAATCATGCCATTATCATTCGTTCCTTTTTGAGTAAAAATCATAGGTTATTTTATCAGGCTGGCGCCGGAATTGTAGCAAAATCTTCAGCTGAAAATGAATTACAAGAGGTCTATAATAAATTAGGAGCTTTAAAAATAGCTCTTGAATTAGCTGAAAATATTTAAATATTCTCTCTCCCCTCTTGAGAGGGGAAGCCGTTAGGCAGGGGTGTGTGTGTATTTCGATTTAAGAATGAATAAAAATTTTAAAATAAATGAAAAAAATACTAGTAATAGATAATTACGATTCATTCACTTATAATCTTGTGCATTATTTGCAGGATCTAAATTGCGATGTTACCGTTAAACGGAATGATAAGTTAACATTAGAAGAAGTTGATAATTTTGATAAAATTTTACTTTCTCCGGGGCCGGGTATTCCGGATGAAGCGGGTTTGTTAAAACCAATAATTAAAGAATACGCAGCCACAAAAAGTATTTTAGGAATTTGTTTGGGTCAACAGGCTATTGCCGAAGTTTTTGGTGGAGAAATAGAAAATTTAGACAATGTATATCATGGTGTATCAACAGAAATTGAGCTTACAGATCAGGATGAAGTATTGTACAAAGGATTACCAAATAAATTGGAGGTAGGTAGATATCATTCATGGGTAGTTAATAAAACTTTACCGGAAGGATTGATTTCAACATCAATTGATGAAAATGGTGAGATCATGTCATTGAAACACAAAGAATTTGATGTAAGAGCTGTGCAGTATCATCCGGAGTCGATTTTAACTCCGCAAGGAAAACAAATATTAAAAAACTGGGTTGACAACTAATATCGTGATAGGAAAATTAATCAGATTAATTAAATCAGGTTGTTATTCCCACGAAAGTGGCAAACTTTTTATTTTTTAAAAATTATCGATTTAACCGAAAGAGTCAGGAATACCAAACAGCAAAAGAATTAGGATGAAACAAATATTAAATAGATTAATCAATCATGAAAAAATAACCAAGCAAGAAGCTAAAGATGTCTTGGTAAATATCTCTAACGGAGTGTTTAATAACAGCGAGATAGCTTCTTTTTTAACGGTTTATATGATGCGAAGTATCTCGGTTGAAGAGCTTGACGGGTTTAGAGAGGCACTACTCGACCTCTGTTTACCAATCGATTTATCAGCCTATAATACTGTAGACCTTTGCGGTACCGGTGGTGATGGCAAGGATACTTTTAATATATCTACCTTGTCGTCATTTGTTACAGCCGGTGCTGGTGTGAAGGTAGCTAAACATGGTAATTATGGAGTTTCATCTACCTGTGGTTCATCTAATGTACTGGAATTTTTGGGAGTTAAATTCACAAATGATCATGATCAATTAGAAAAAGCTATCGATCAAGCCGGTATATGTGTATTGCATGCACCTCTTTTTCATCCGGCTATGAAAAATGTGGCACCAATACGGAGAGATTTGGGAGTAAAAACTTTTTTTAATATGTTGGGACCAATGGTGAATCCTTCTTTTCCGAAAAATCAAATGGTTGGTGTTTTTAATTTAGAATTGGCTAGAATGTATGGTTATTTATATCAAAATACAGATAAAAATTATGCTATTTTGCACGATCTGGCAGGATATGATGAAATTTCATTAACCGATAAGACCAAAATAATTACAAATAAGGAAGATAAAATGTTTAGTCCGTCCGATCTTGGAATCTCAACAATAGTTCAGCAAGATATATATGGTGGTAAAACGGTAAAAGACAGTGCCAGAATTTTTATTGATATCCTTAACGGAAATGGTACAGAAGCTCAAAATAATGTAATTTGTGCAAATGCTGGTATGGCTATTTCAGTGGTAAATAAAATAAATCATTTAGAAGGATTTTTATTGGCAAGAGAATCATTAGAAAGTAAGAGTGCATTTAATTCATTTAAAAAATTGCTCGAGTTAAATAAATAATCACTCTGGAGGGTTATTAATACCATTCAGAAAATAAAAAAGATGAATATTCTAGATAAAATTATAATAGACAAACGAGAAGAGGTTGAATCCATTAAAAATGTTTTACCCGTACATTTCTTGCAAAAATCACCCATGTTTTCAAGAAGAACTCTTGCCTTATCGGAAAGTATAAAATCAGGTAGTGGTATTATTGCAGAATTCAAACGCAGATCACCTTCAAAACAAGTTATCAATCAAAATAGTAGTGTAATTGATGTAGTAAAAGGATATGAAAAGGCTGGTGTATCCGGTATTTCTGTTTTGACAGATACTAAATATTTTGGTGGAGCTTTAGAAGATTTGATTCAAACCAGAAATACAGTTGAAATACCAATTTTAAGAAAGGAATTTATAATTGATATTTATCAAATATATCAAGCAAGAGCTTTTGGTGCAGATGCAATTTTATTGATAGCATCCATATTAACCGAACAGGAAATTATCAATTTTTCGAATTTAGCACATCAATTGGAATTGGAAGTGTTGTTGGAAATTCATAATGAGGAGGACCTACATAAATCAAATCTCACTCATATTGATTTGGTAGGGGTAAACAATCGGAATTTAAAAACTTTTGAAGTAAGTATAGATATAAGTAAAAATTTATCGGATTTAATTCCTTCCGATAAAATTAAAATTTCAGAAAGTGGAATTAGCTCAATTGAAGCAATTAAAGACCTAAAAAAATACGATTTTCAAGGATTTTTGATAGGAGAAAATTTTATGAAAACCGATAATCCCGGATTGGCTGCTGTGGATTTTATAAGTAAATTATAAATATCCTGCAAGGTTTTCAAAACCTTGTAGGTTTAATTTACTTAATGTCTATTCAGGATTTAAAATATAGTTAAAATTGAATCAGGAATATAATTACTTGGTCTCAAAGACCTTGTAAGAGAAATGTGAAAAATTATGAAACTCAAAATCTGCGGAATGAAATATCCGGATAATATCCAATCTGTTGCTGCACTGCAACCGGATTATCTAGGGTTTATTTTTTATAAAAAATCGAAAAGAAATTTTAATGGAGTCATACCCAAAATATCAGAAAATATAAAAAAAACAGGAGTTTTTGTGAATGCAACTTTTGATTTTATTTTGAAAAAAGTAGACCAGTATAATTTAATGGCGGTTCAATTACACGGAAATGAAAGTCCTGAATTTTGTAAAGAATTAATAAAAAATCCAATTGAGCTAATTAAAGTTTTTTCAGTAGGAGATAATTTTGATTTTAAATTGTTAGATCCTTATGATGAGGTTTGTGATTATTTTTTATTTGATACAAAAGGGAAAGAAAGAGGAGGAAATGGTATTACTTTCAACTGGAAGTTATTACAAGATTATTCGAGTACAAAACCCTATTTTTTGAGTGGAGGTATAGGTTTGGAAGAAGTGGAAGATTTAAAATACTTTGTACAATCAGAAGCATCTAAGTATTGTTATGCTATAGATGTAAATAGCAAATTTGAAATGGAACCGGGATTAAAAAATATAGAGAAATTGGAACATTTTATTAAGAATTTAGAATTATAGATAATGAAAACAAATTATCACGCAGATAATAAAGGTTACTATGGTGAATTTGGAGGATCTTTTGTGCCCGAAATGCTGTATCCAAATGTGGAAGAATTACAAAACAGGTATATAGAAATAATGAATGAAGATTCATTTAAAAAGGAATTTCAATCTTTATTAAAAAACTATGTTGGCAGACCATCTCCTTTGTATTATGCAAAAAGATTATCTGATAGATACAAAACAAAGATTTATTTAAAAAGAGAAGATCTGAATCATACCGGTGCGCATAAAATAAACAATACTATTGGTCAGATATTATTGGCAAAACGTTTGGGTAAAAAACGAATAATTGCCGAAACCGGTGCCGGTCAGCATGGAGTTGCTACAGCCACTGTTTGTGCTTTGGCAGGTATTGAATGTACGGTTTATATGGGTGAAATTGACATAGCTCGACAAGCTCCTAACGTAGCACGAATGAAAATGTTAGGGGCAAAGGTTGTGCCTGCAACTTCAGGAAGTAAAACTTTAAAGGACGCTACAAATGAAGCGATCAGAGCCTGGATAAACAACCCTGTAGAGATTTATTACATTATTGGATCGGTAGTGGGATTCCACCCTTATCCTGATATGGTGTCTAGATTTCAATCGGTGATCTCTGAAGAAATAAAATGGCAGTTAAAAGAACTTGAAAATACCGAAAACCCTGATTGTATTATTGCTTGTGTTGGTGGAGGAAGTAATGCTGCTGGTGCATTTTATCATTATTTAGAAAATGAAAATGTAAAATTAATTGCTGTAGAAGCTGCAGGAAAAGGAACGGATTCAGGTAAATCGGCGGCAACCAGTGTTTTAGGAAAGGAGGGTATTATCCACGGAAGTAAAACTTTATTGATGCAAACCAAAGATGGACAAATAATTGAACCATATTCCATATCAGCAGGATTAGATTACCCGGGAGTTGGTCCCCAACTAGCGTATTTGTGTCAAACAGGAAGGGCAGAATTTTTAAATGCCACAGATGATGAAGCCATGCAAGCCGGATTAGAATTGTGTAAATTGGAAGGTATTATTCCGGCTATTGAATCGGCCCATGCCTTGGCAGTATTTCATAAAAAATCCTTTGATAAGAATGATATTATTGTTGTGAATTTATCGGGTAGAGGAGACAAAGATCTGAATACTTATATCAATTATTTTAATTTGTAAAATGAATAGAATAAATAAAAAATTACAAGAAGCTAATGGATCATCGGATAAGACAGGAAAACTATTATCTATTTACTTTACAGCGGGTTACCCTAACTTAAATGATACGAGCTCTATTATTGAAAAATTAGAAGAATCGGGTGTTGATATGATTGAAATAGGATTACCCTTTTCTGATCCAATTGCCGACGGACCTACCATTCAAGAAAGTAGTACACAAGCTTTACAAAATGGAATGACAACAAATGTTTTATTTTCACAGCTTGAAAATATTCGCGAAAGCCTTCCTTCCGGGAAAAAAAGTATTGATATACCCTTGTTAATTATGGGTTATTTTAATCCGATCTTTCAGTATGGTGTTGAAGAATTTTGTAAAAAATGTGCTGATATTGGAATTGATGGATTGATTATTCCCGATTTACCTATAGACGTTTATCACAACGAATATCAAATGATCTTTGAAAAATACAATTTGATCAATGTTTTTTTGATCACGCCCCAAACTTCAGAAAAGCGCATTCGGTTTATCGATTCTATATCAAAAGGATTTATCTATATGGTAAGTTCTTCTAGTACGACCGGAGCAGTACTTACTTTCAGCGATAATCAAACAAATTATTTTATTAAAATCGAAAAAATGGATCTAAAAACTCCACAAATTGTTGGATTTGGAATTTCTAATAAAGAAACTTTTTTACAAGCCACCAAAAAATCAAAAGGTGCAATAATAGGTTCTGCTTTTGTAAAATTTTTAAATAAAAATTCTATCGAAAATATTCCTATTTTTATACAAAATATTTTAAAGTAATTAATATCTTAATATTTGATAATAAAACTTGAAATGAAGTACAATAAATTTTCATTACGCACCAGAATTTTTATAGCCATGATATTTTTGGTTGTAATAGCATCAATTTTGATAGCAGCTATTACCATTTACCAATATAATGAGCAAGCAGAAGACTATCACAACAGAAGATTAAAGCGTAAGGAAGAAGCAATAAAATCAGCAATTTCCTATGAATTGAATAGAGATACAATTCGGTCATTAGGTGTAAAAGTTTTACCAAAAATACTGGATAAAAAATTAAATGAAATTTCTGATATACATAATTTAGATATCAATATATATAATCTTAAAGGAAAACTTCTTCGTAGTTCTCATGTAAGACATTCAAACGATACGACCAATCAAAATCTTTCAAAAGAAATTTTAAAATTAATAAAAACTAACACGAATCATCGTTTGGTAATACCAAAAAAATCAAAAGGAGGAGAAAAATTTAAATCATCTTATTCTTTTATTCTTGATTCTAAACTTGAACCAATTGGTATAATTGGTGTTCCATATATTCAAGACAATACTTTTCAAGATGAAGAATTAAAAGAATTTTTGATGCGTTTATCTTTAGTTTATTTATTGGTTTTAGCTATTGCGATTGCCATGGCGTATTTTTTATCAAAATATATTACGAAATCTCTGGAATATGTTAGCAGTAAAATGCAACAAACAGCTCTGGACAAAACAAATAAAAAAATAATTTTAGAAAATGCGAGTCAGGAAATACATAAATTAGTTAATTCATATAATTATATGATTGATCAAATAGAAGATAGCGCTGTAAAATTGGCACAGATTGAACGCAAACAAGCCTGGAGAGAAATGGCTAAACAAGTAGCTCACGAAATTAAGAACCCACTAACTCCAATGCGATTGACAGTGCAAAGTTTTGAGCATAACTTTGATGCATCAGACCCCGATATTAAGCAAAAATTACATGATTATAGCGAGACCATTATTCATCAAATCGATACGATGAGTTCAATTGCTTCTGCTTTTTCTAATTTTGCCGAAATGCCTAGTCAACAAAAGGAGGATTTAAATTTTACAGAAGAGGTGAAAAGGGGTCTAGATATTTTTCATGAATCCTATATACATTTTCATCCGGAAAAAGAAAGAATAATTGCGAAATTAGATAGAATTCAACTTGTAAGAATTGTTACAAATTTGATAACCAATGCCAATCATGCTCTTAAAAATCAGGAGAATCCAAAAATAGATGTAAGAGTTTTTGAACAGGATGATTTTGTGGTAATTGAGGTTGAAGATAATGGGTCAGGTATTTTAGAAGAAGATTCACCAAGAATATTTGAACCAAAATTTACTACAAAATCAAGTGGAATGGGATTGGGATTGCCTATGATAAAAAATATAGTGGAGGCGTATAATGGAGAAATTAGTTTTGTATCAAAAGTAAATGAAGGAACAATTTTTAAGGTAACTTTACCTAAAAACTAATTATAAAATTGAAAAGTAGAGATGAGTTTTAAGAACATAATAGTAGAGAAAAATGATAAAATTGCTACAATTGTTATTGATAGGCCAAAAAAATTAAATGCTTTAAATAAAGTAACTATCGCTGAATTACATCAGGCCTTTGTTGATTTAGATTCAAATAAAAAAATTAGAGTAATTATCTTAACCGGTGGCGGTGACAAAGCTTTTGTTGCAGGTGCCGATATTTCAGAATTTGCTGATTTTGATACTTCCCAAGGAGCTGAATTAGCAAAAAAAGGACAAGAATCTTTGTTTGATTTTATTGAAAACCTATCAACACCGGTAATAGCAGCAATAAATGGATTTGCACTTGGTGGAGGTTTGGAATTGGCAATGGCTTGCCATTTTAGAGTGGCAAGTGAAAATGCTAAAATGGGTTTGCCCGAAGTTTCTTTAGGTGTAATTCCCGGATATGGCGGAACCCAACGCTTACCACAATTGATAGGTAAAGGTAAAGCCATGGAAATGATTATGACTGCGGGAATGATTACAGCTGAAGGTGGCAAAAACAGTGGATTGGTGAATCATGTGGTTACCCTGGAAGAATTGCTTCCCTTTTGTGAAAAAATTGCTAAAAAAATAACTCATAATTCAGGAGTAGCTGTTGCAGCAGCAATTAAAGCAATTAATGCAAATTTTAAAGATGGTTTGAATGGTTTTGATGTAGAAATTGAGCAATTTGGCAAGTGTTTCGGTACCGATGACTTTGAAGAGGGAACATCTGCATTTTTAGAAAAAAGAAAACCGAAATTTTAACTTACGATTTTCCTTCACATTCTTTGTAAAATTGTTCTAAATATTGTTCCATAAATTCATGTCTCTCTGCAGCAATTTGCTTCCCGGTTTTGGTATTCATTTTATCTTGTAAGAGCAATAACTTTTCGTAGAAGTGATTGATAGTTGGTGCAGCACTATTTTTGTATTCCTCTTTGCTTAAGTTGAGGTTGGGTTTTATTTCAGGATTATATAATATTCGATTTTTAAATCCACCATAATTAAAGGCTCGTGCAATTCCTATGGCACCAATCGCATCCAATCTGTCTGCATCCTGAATAACATCTAGCTCTATTGAATGAAATCTTTTGAAGTTTGATCCCAAACTATTTTTATAAGAAATATTTTTAATGATGTTTTCAATGTGTTGGATGATAGACTCGTTAACCTTTATACTTTTTAAAAATTCTCTTGCTTTTGTTGGTCCCACACTTTCATCCCCATTGTAAAATTTGGCATCAGCAATATCATGAAGCAATGCACCTAATTCAACAATAAATACATCAACATCTTCATTTTGAGCTATATGTTTGGCATTTTTCCAAACCCTTTCAATATGGAACCAATCGTGACCGCCTTCAGCATCTTGAAGAGTTGCCTTAACGAATAGAATAGTTTTATTTATTATTTCAGAATTGTTCATGATGCAAATTAAAAAAACCTCTATTAAAAACAGAGGTTTTATACAATTTTTTAGATGTAACGTTCAATTAGACAAAAATGGCAAAAAGAAAACTGATAATTAAAAGTTTTGAACTTTTAATTATATAATGCCACACATTCTCCGCCCTCACAAGATGTACCACTAGGAGGCATTACAAGCATACAATCAGAAATTATTTCCCATTTTATGTTGTATTTGTTTTCTAATTCATTGTAAGTCTTTATTTTGGAAAGAAAATCAACAGTATCAATAGAATTTGAATAAACCAAATACTCCCAATTTCCACCACAGGGTTTACTTCCAAATCCAATAAAATCACAAGAAAATTCAGAAGAACAAACTGAAGTCTCTGCCATAGCTTTAATTTCTTTGGCTAATTTATCTAAAGCGACTTTTTCAACTTCTTGATTAACGATTTCTTCAGCATTGCTACAATCCAAAGCTAAAAAAGTTAAAAAAATAAGAACAAACTTCATCTGATTTAAAGGTTGTTTAAAAATATTAGAAAGGAAATATATCCCGCTTGGCAGCGGGATTAATTCGAACTAAATTATATTAAAAAGCTTCACAAAACTTTTTAATATAAAGTCTCATTAACAAAATTCTTCGTAAGCTCCGGCTAAATTTGCTGCAATCATATCGGCTGTTCTACCTTCAATATGATGACGCTCTAGCATATGAACCAATTCACCATCTTTAAATAGTGCAATTGATGGTGAGGATGGAGGAAACGGAATCATCATTTCTCTTGCTTTTGCAGTTGATTCAACATCAACACCGGCAAAAACAGTAGTTAATTTATTTGGAGTTTTATCTAATTGTAATGATGCAATAGCACCTGGTCTGGCAGTACCTGCTGCACAACCACAAACAGAATTTACCATTACTAAAGTGGTACCTTCTTTTTTTACTGCACTTTCAACATCTTGAGCAGTGTGCAATTCTTCAAAACCAGCATCAACAAGCTCTTGACGCATAGGTTTTACTAATTCTTCTGGATACATATTTTTAAATTTTTTAGCGTTTATATCAATAGAACAATTTTTAATTTAATGTTCTATACAAGGATGCAAAGATACAGAATGAATTTATATTAACTATCTTATAAAATTCACAAAATATTAAGTTTTTTTGCAGAAAATAATAAAGCTATACCTGTATATTTGTTTTTTTAAATTAAAATGAGGTTATGGCGAATTATTCCAAATGGTTGGGAGCAGGGTTAGGATGGACATTTGGCGGTCCGATTGGTGGTATTTTAGGTTATGTTTTAGGAAGTTTTGTAGATGGCTTTTCAGGGAGTGATATTATAGATTATCAAAGGCAAACCGCCACAAGGTCAACAAGATCAGGAGATTTTGAGGTGAGTTTATTGGTATTGGCAGCTATTGTTATAAAATCGGATGGTAATGTTGACAGACGGGAGTTAGAGTTTGTACGACAAACCTTTTCCAGAATGTATGGGAAAAATAGAGCCAATCATGCTTTTAAACTTTTTAAGGGAATAATAGCAAATAAAAACATTTCTACGCGACAAGTCTGTTTGCAAATACGGCAAAATATGAATCATGCTGCACGACTTCAACTACTTCATTTTCTATTTGGTGTAGCAAAAGCTGATGGGACAGTTACCGAAGTAGAAATGGATAAAATTCAAAGTATTGCAGGGTATCTCTATATAAACCAGCATGATTTTAACTCGATCAAAGCCATGTTTTACAGTGAGGTGAATAGTTCATATAAAATATTGAATATTGACAAAAACGTCAGTGATTCAGATGTAAAAAGAGCCTATCGTAAGATGGTTAAAAAATATCATCCTGATAAACTGCAAGGCCTGGGTGAGGAGCATATTAATGGTGCCGAAGAAAAATTCCGACAAGTTCAAAAAGCCTATGAACATATTCAAAAAGAAAGGGGAATGTAATTTTTTGGATAGGAATTATTTTTTCTTGCAGATAAATAAAAGATATCTAATTATGCAAAGAAATATTTCATCAATTAAAAATACTTCTTTTTAAAAGCTTCATGCTTTTCCTTTGTTTGTTGTAAAACCTTTTGATACGCAGGTTCATTGTGAACAAAATCAAATAAAGAGTTATTTTTCATAATGGGATAACTAAAATAACCGTGATCAAAGGCTTTTTGCAGATTTCTAATACAGCCTTCTTTATTATTAATTAATGCATAATCTTCTGCATCATAATACATTGGCTCTCCATCAGTTGTATTACTTTCTTCTCTAAGTTTTAATAATCGAAGACATTCTTTTGTATCATCATTTAAATATGCTACATAAAAATATGCGATAAGTTTCCAGAATTGATTTGATTCTCTATTTATGATTTGATTAGAGTATTTTATTGCTAAATCTTTTTTACCTTGCTTTAAGTATATAAATGCCTTCATCCCTTTTGCCCAGACTCTTCCTTCAATAATTTCAAGTGATTTTAGGGCTTTTTCGTATGCACCAATATTACTATAGGATAAGGATAAATTTCCTGCAAATTTATCATTGGGATCAATCATAGCCGCCTTTTCCATCTCATTAATTGATTCAATCTGCATACCTGCATACCGATAAATATACCCAAGCGAGAAATGAGCAGTAGCATTGTTGGGGTTTATTTTAAGCATTTTTTTCGTGATCTTAATGACCTCATCAACTCTTCCGGTTTCTGTATAAAGTCCAGACAAGTTAGAATAGGCTTTAAGAAAACCATTATCAAGAGATATTGCTTTTATAAATAATTTTTCTGCCCTTTTTAAATGCTCAGGATTGCCACCTTCGTATAATACCAATCTACGAATTCGGTCTCCTAATTCATTGTATGATGGTGCATAAATAGAATCTAACTCAATCGATCTGTTTAACATTTCAATAGCCATTTTATGATCTTTTTCACTATCGCGATAAGAAAGACTTTTTAAGTAATATTCATATGCCAAAGGATCATTTGGAATATTTTTCCCTATGCTATTAATTTCATTTTCAGAAAATTGAATATTCATTCCATTAACCACTTTTTTAGCTACAATATCTTGTAATTCAAAAGCATTTTGGTAACCAACTTGAATAGGTTCACGCCAAATCATTTCATCAGTATTTACGTCAATGAGTTCAATATTTAATCGAATACTATCATTTTCAATCAAATAATTTCCATTTAAAACATAACTTACATGAAGTTCTTCTCCTACAGTTTTTGAATCAACCACTTTTTTTTCATATTTACGTACCGAACTTGAAGGTCGAACAACAATATTTTTAAAATATCTAAGATCACCAATAATTTGATCAGCTAAAGCAAAGCCAAGATAATCCGTTTCCGAATTTGGTTTTGAATTATGAAAAGGTAAAACTGCAATAAAGTCGATAGTATCTTTTACAACTGCAGATTGAGAAATTAAAACAGACTCTTGTTTATCTATTAGCTTAGTTGATTTATTTATAAATTGATTAAAAAGTAAAAATGCAACAGCTAAAGATAATGCTGAAATAATCAATTTATTGAATTTATTACCGGTTTTAGGTAAAATAGATTTTTCTTCTTTAACTTCTTTGGTTTTTTTAATTCCTTCGGGTGTTATTTCATAAACCCAGGCGAAGACCAACCATATAGGAAAACCAATTGTAAAAGCAAATACTACGGTTTTCATAAAATAAGCAGGTGCATTGAAAGTTGGAAGAACAATAGAAGCCACTTGAATTACCAACCAGGCAATAATTAAATATGCGAGCCCCGCTTTAATTACGTTACGTCTTTTTAATTCGGATATGTATTTTTTTAGATCCAAGAAAGTTTAAAGATAAAAAAATTATTTAAGGTAATGGCTCTCCTTTAGAACCGATATAAATCTTGTACCATTGCTCTAAATTAGGGCATCGACAGCTTTTTTTATTCTTTCTATTTTGCCGGATCCAATTATTGGGATTATTGAAGCAGGATGTTTTAACAACCAACTATAAATTATTTTGTCTATACTTTCCACATTTAATTTTTTCACGATAGACAGAAACTTCTTTTAATTAGTTTTAAAATTATTAAGCTAATAAATTAAATTATTCAGGTACCGCTTTTCCTAACAATAAATAATCCACCATTTATATCGCTTATCACAATATTTCCACTATTGAAATATGGATATACGCTCCAAACACCATTAAAGGCAGTATCGTTATTTAGCGGGGAAGTATCAAAAAAACCAATTTCGGTCAGAGAATTGTCAGAAATATTTGAAATATCAATAAAGCGAACCCCGGCAGTATAATTAGCCAAATAGAAAATATTATTCTTAATATATCCATTGTGGTCTATTGCAGATGTAGGTCCGGAGTAAGTTGTTTTAAGTGAAGGATTATCTAAGTCAGTAAAATCAAATACCAAAGTCCTTGTTTTAATACCAAAATTTAATTCATCCAGTTCATCACCTGCAATAAAAAACTGGTGATTTTCTGTAAACCAGCCTTGATGCGTAAAGCCTAAATTTGAGTGTGATATTTTTGAAATATTTATAGGATTGGCTTTATCAGATACATCAACAATTACAATTTCATTACCATTGCTTCCAATATATATTTCTTTACCCATATGTTCTGTATCAGGACCATTATAAGTAACAACCTGTGCATCATGGCTGTAGCCGTTCATGGCATAACCTCCGGCTGCTACCGGGTTTAAAAGGTTTTGAATATCAACAAAATACGGACCGCCATCAAATGTGTTTGTTCCCACAGCATATGCAAATCCAGTATTTTCATTAATCACAATATTATGTGCACCGGCAAAATCTGTAAAATATTTGTCGGAAGCAAATATTTGAGGAGGATTGATTACATTTCTCAATTTAGTTAAATCAAACACTTGCATACCATGATTGTCAGCTTCACTTACAATAAAAGCAAAATTGTTGTAAACTTTAATATCCCTCCACGCACTGCTTACAGTTGCTGTAGGTAATTTACCCAAATAAATTGGGTTAAAAGGATCTGATATATCAATGAATGCAGTACCATTATCTAATCCCATTAATGCATATTCTTTTCCCGTAGCTAGGTCAGTCCAGCCCCAAGAATCGTTTCCGGAAGAGGCAGACATATCAGATAATGTTAGATGCGACATCAAATCATAATTATCGCAAGGAAATTCTCCGGCCATACCGCTTTCACAAATAGTTCTTGGGTCAATTACTTTGGGTTCATCATCTGATGAACAAGAATTAACTAAAACAAAAAATAAAATTGTTATTAAAAGAATTGGAAATACACTGGTTTTTTTATTCATTTTTAAATGGTTTTTATCAGTACTAAAATAATTCCTAGATTGTGCAATAATTCAAAAGATTGAATTAAAAGTGAATATAAAATATTCCGTAAGATAATAATTAAATTATTCTGGTTTTGATTTTTAAAAATAATAAATTTTTACTTTTGTGATAATTATAACTTTCATCTTTTTTAATTTTGCCTAAAATCTCTAAAATTATTTGCAAATATTTAATCTAAATTTCATCAATTTATAATTAATGTTGGAAAATAAAAATAATTCCCGGACTTCCTTATCAGATATAGGAGAATTCAAGTTAATAGATCATTTAACTAAAAATATAAAAATTCATCATAAAACCACTATTAAAGGGGTTGGTGATGATTGTGCAATTATTGAGAGTAAGAAAAAGCAAACCCTTATTACTACTGATCTTCTTATAGAAGGGATTCATTTTGATTTGAGTTATATGCCTTTAAAACACTTAGGATATAAGGCTGTGATAGTAAATCTATCTGATGTTTACGCCATGAACGGCTCGGCTAAACAAATAACTGTATCCATAGCCGTTTCTAATCGTTTTCCTTTAGAGGCTTTGGAAGAATTATATGCAGGAATTCTTTTGGCGTGTAATTCGTATAAAGTTGATCTGGTTGGAGGTGATACTACTTCGTCAACTAAAGGATTGTTAATAAGTATAACAGCAATTGGTGATGTTGAAAAAAAAGATGTGGTTTATAGAAATAGTGCAAAACCTAATGATCTGATAGTTGTAACAGGAGATCTGGGTGCGGCTTATTTAGGTTTACAAGTTCTGGAACGTGAAAAACAAGTGTTTCAGGTAAACCCTAATGCACAACCCGAATTAGAAAATTATACTTATTTGGTAGAGCGACAATTAAAACCTGAAGCCCGTAAAGATATTATTAAATTGCTAAGCGATCTAATGGTGAAGCCTACTTCGATGATCGATATTTCAGACGGGCTTTCCTCTGAAATTTTACATATTTGCAAACAATCAAAAGTAGGATGTAATATTTATGAAGACAAAATTCCGTTAGATCAACAAGTAATATCAACCTGTGAAGAATTTAATATGGATAGTACAACTGTTGCACTGAGTGGAGGTGAAGATTATGAATTGTTATTTACTGTTTCACAAGATGATTTTCCGAAGATCAAAGGCAATCCGAATTTTACTGTAATTGGTCATATTACCGAAGAAAAAGAAGGTAAACATTTAATTACCAGGGGAAATCAAAAAGTAAAGATAATAGCACAGGGCTGGAATTCAATGAATGATTAGATTATTCTTTTTTTAATTTACTTATTTGACCATCATAGCTAATTCTTTTTCTAAAATTACTGTTAACGTTTAAAATACCACCCCCATTTTTAAAAACCGTTAAGGTAAAATCGAAAAGTTCATTTTTAGCTTTACCACTAAATTTGATAATAATTTTCTGTTTTTTTATATTAAAATCTACTTTGTAAGCTTCTACCTTACCTTTGAAAATAATGCCACCATCGCCACCTGGTGCCACAGGTGTATGCACTTCTCCAAAATATGGAAGGAAAATATCAGCATTCTCATCTTCCAATTTTAAATAATTTGGATTGGTAGTTAAATCTATTCTTCTTCC
>VAPH01015451.1_pt1 | contig 28731 bp, 32 predicted proteins | sample 3393861 | NCBI WGS metagenome assembly VAPH01 (sample SAMN08290439, study PRJNA428436) | hydrothermal vent metagenome | isolation source: Deep-sea hydrothermal vent chimney | place: Atlantic Ocean: South-mid Altantic Ridge | reverse complement strand
CGGCGGACGCGATGGCGGCGGACGCGATGGCGGCGGACGCGATGGCGGCGGACGCGATGGCGGCGGACGCGATGGCGGCGGAAGTCGTGACGACCGCGACAGAGGAGACTCAGGTAGCCAACGTCGTACCGTGTCGTTCGAGGATGACTTCGAGGGCGGAAACTAGCCGTTGACCGCCTAAGAACCGAAGAAGGCCCCAGCCGTTGCGCTGGGGCCTTCTTTGTTGTTGAACCTGCCGGCAGGTTATGTCAGAACGAACGTGAGCTTGAGGTCGACTCGGAAATGCTTGATCGACCCGTCCTCCGAAAGTTCGACCTTTTGCCCGGAGATCCACGCACCTCGGATTCCGTTGACGGATTCCTGCGCCTTGGCGATCCCCTTCCTAATAGCGTCCTCGAAGCTCTCCGGCGACGTGGACGTAACCTCGATTACCTTTGCGACTGACATGTTGCTCTCCCTGTGTCGAACGCCGTCTATGACTCGACTGTACCCGCGTCAAGAGGAGATGTGAGATGCTGCGAGAGACGGTTCGGGCGTCACGGCGCCGGAGCGCCGAGGCGGGTCGGACAGCTGTCAGGCTTCAGGCTCGAGCGATCAGAAGCCTGATGACCTGGAACCCGTGGGATCCCGTTAGCAACGTTAGGAGAACCTTGATAGCCGTCGCTCTGACGGTCCATGGCCTTAGCCACCATGGGACGGAATGGCATGTTTCGCATTCTGCTACTTGACAGCGGCTTCGACGAGCGGTGTGTGAGGCCTGTCGATTGACGTCGGCGATGATCGTCGTGAAGTTGAGGTACGAACACGGTACGACCGGGAGGTGGACCATGCAGGTGGTGAGCGATCAAGAGTGGTTTGAGGCGCGGCGGGTGTTGCTCGCCGAGGAGAAGGCGTTACAGGTCAGTCGTGACGAGCTCGCGCGCAGACGCCGGGCCATGCCGTGGCGCACCGTCAAGGCGCGATATGTGTTTGAAGGTACCGAGGGCTCGCGCACGTTCGGTGAACTATTCGACAACAGGTCACAGCTGATTGTCTACCACTTCATGTTTCATCCCGACTGGGACGAGGGCTGCAAGTCGTGCTCCTTTTGGGCGGACAGTTTCGATCGCTCTATCGAGCACTTGCGAGCTCGAGACGCTGCAATGGTTGCTGTTTCGCGTGCCCCACTCGCCAAACTGATGACCTACCAACGGCGCATGGGGTGGACCTTCCCATGGTTTTCGTCGTGCGGCTCACAGTTCAACACTGACTTCAATGTGTCGTTCACGCCCGACATGCTCAGCGCAGGGCCCGCGAGTTACAACTACGTTGACGACGCGACAGTGGGTGAGGAGATGCCTGGTATCAGTGTGTTCGTCAAAGCAGACGGGATGATCTATCACACGTACTCCACGTTCTCTCGTGGTATTGATCCCTTCAATGCAACCTACCAGTTCCTTGACATCGTCCCGAAGGGTCGCGCCGAGTCTCGACTCAGCTACCCAATGGAGTGGCTCCGTCGGCGCGGTGAGTATTGAAGATAGGCTCGCTCGATCGTTTCCGGGCCCTGGGTCCTCCGTCTAGGAATTGGTGCTCGTGAGCGAGACGGCGGTTTCTTTGTCGCTTTGGGAGAGACTGGCGCTGAGGGAGGTCCCGTCTTCGCGTGTGATAAACATGTTGAACCACTTGTATCCATCGGAGCTGCCGTTCGACACACTTTGCTCGCCTGTCGTGGTGTCCATGAACTCTGTGTACATCGCGACGAGCTGGTCAAACGAATCTTTCGGGTACGTGATCGTGTAGGTAGCGCCTTCAGGTGTGGACATGGAGAATGCGACAGTCCCGCCGGGAGCTATGGGGAGGGGGAAGTCTGCCGGGATTTCGGCGTTGGTGCCGAACGATATTTGTTGGTCTCCGCCTTCGCTCTGGACGGTGACGTTTCCTTCGTTGTCCGTGTTGATAGTTACGTTGTTGCCCTCGTCGTCCTGGAATGAGATGTTTTGGCCATTGTTGGAAATATCGACGTTGGCACCGTCGGTCTGTGAGTTGATGATGGCTTCGGCGAGGTTGTCACCTCCGCCGCACGCTGCGGTGATAAGTGCTAGCGCGGTGATGCCGATTCCGAGTCGAAGTGATCGTTTCATGTGGTTGCCCCTTTTTGCGCTGTTCGTGGTACCTAACAGAGTACTCCTCGGCATCTGTGATACAACTTGACATCGAACATATGTTCGATACAGTGAGTGCCCGAGGGTGCCACGCTGTGGAGCCGTTGGGAGAGATAGTCACGGACAGGCAGTGCCACATGAAAATGCGGTCTTGCTGCGCTGTTCGGGGCGAGTTCGCAGCTGATCGTATATTACTTCATGTTTCATCCCGATTGGGACGAAGGCTGTAAGTCATGCTCGTTTTGGGCGGACAGCTTCGATCGTTCGGTCGAAATGTCTTGCTCTACGGGTTCTTGCTGCGACCCAGAGTCACGACGGTTTCGGTATCGCTTTGAGATATGCTGGCGCTGAGGGTAGTGCCGTCATCAAGTGTGATCTTGGAAAAAAATGACTTGAGCCCCTCGAATGTGCCACTCGATACGCTCTCTTCTCCGGGGGTGCTGGTCATGTACTCGGTGTACATCTCGGCGAGTTGGTCGAAGGCCTCGTTCGGGTACGTGATGGTATACAGTTCGCCATCGGGCGAGTTCATCGTGAGTCCGATGGTGCCGCCGGGGGCGATCGGAAGGGGGAAGTCCGCTGATATCTCCCCACCGGACCCAGTCAGTGAAATTTGTTCTCCGTTTTCGTCTGTTACCTGGATCGTGGCGTCGTCGTCGCCATTGGTCTGTGAGCTGATGCTGGAGTCGGCAGTATTGTCGCTGCTGCCGCAGGCCGCGGCGATCAGGGCGAGCGCGATAACGGCAGTTCTGAGGCGAAGTGATCGTTTCATGAGTATCTCTTTTGGGCCGGTTGTTAGTTGTGCCTAACAGAATAATCTTTGGAGTCTGAGTCGCAACTTGACATCGAACATATGTTCGATACAGTGAGTGTCCGAGGGTGTCACGCTGTGGAGACCGTTGGGAGAGATAACGACGGACGGAGCGTGTCATATGACGATGCGGGTTGATCAGGTGTCGACGGGGGCGGCGCCACCAGTAGTTTTAGGGAACAGAGTCGCTCACAGACGTGCACCTATTTCGGATCCGGTGTTCAACAGGCAGGACCGGGACAATCGCGATCAGGGTGAGTCAAGTCGGAGCGAATCGCTGGTGTTAATGCCAGGTCGTGTGGTCGGTTTGGTCGGGCCTCCAGGGTTCGGGCTCACCCGTCTCGGATTGTCGATGGTTGGCGAGTACGCCGCTGCGGGTCCGGTGGTATGTGTTGACGTACGGGGATGGTTATCGCCGACCGCCGCCTGGGAAGCAGGGGTACCGGCCGACAGGCTTGTGTTGGTCCGTGCAAAGGATCCCGTGCAGTGGGCCAAGGTGGTAGCTGTTGTGCTCGAAGGTGTCGGTTCGGTGTATGCCGAAGTACCCAGCGACGTGCCGGAGGCCCACATTCGCCGGCTCGCTGCGCTCTCCCGCCGCTCAAAGACACCTCTAGTGCTGCGACCGGTGCGTGGTCGACTCCCGCCCGGGATCGTCCAACTCACCGTGACCCCCGAGACCCTGCAGTGGGAAGGTGTCGACCAAGGGTACGGACGGCTTACCCATCGGCGGTTGGCGTTGTCGGCTTCGGGGAAGGTTATGCGCGGGATGACCACCATGATTGAAGTAGAGGATGATGGAGCGAACGCTTTGCGTCTGGTTCCCAGACTGGCCACTGCGGCGACCCGGTACGCCGACGGGTAAACCGGTACAGGCGGTCGACGCCGGCAGCCGGGTGATCGCCGTCAACAACGAGGCATCCGAGGAGGGCGTCGCCGTCGGTATGCGTCGTCGTGAGGCCGAGGCGATATGTCCTGTTATCGAGACCGTCGTTGCGGACCCCGGTCACGATGCAGCACGGTTCGAACCGGTGGTAAAAGCAATCGAATCGGTAGTGCCGCGTATCGAGATTGTCCGTCCCGGGCTGGTTCTAGTCCCTATCACCGGGGCGGTGCGATATTTCGGCGGCGAAGAGGCGGTTCTTGAGCGAGTAAACAAGGAACTCGCCGCGGTGGCGCTCCCCGGCCAACGGCTTGGTCTTGCTGCGGGGCCTTTTGCCGCCCAGCGAGCCGCCGAGGCAACCACTACGGAATCTCCCTATCTCATTGTTGATGACGATGCCGCCTTTTTGCGCACCATGGACGTCTCCGCTGTTGGCAGTGAAGAGCTGGTGGCGACCTTTCGGTGGTTGGGGATCGGCACCCTTGGAGATCTCGCCGCACTTCCACGTGCGGTTGTCGCTTCACGATTCGGTGACGTCGGCCTGCAAGCGCACCGACACGCCCACGGTGAGGACAGAGTCCCGCAGGCACGGGATATTCCGCCGGAGCTCACCGTCGAGGAGCGTTGCTCGCCGCCGCTTGTCAACCTGGAACAGGTCGCATTTCTGGCACGGGCACTGGCAAACCGACTGATGAGTAATCCCGCAATGGCCGGGGTCACGCCATTTTGTGTGATTGTCGAAGCCGAGGCTGCTGACGGCACTCTGCGGACCCGGACGTGGCGGAGCCGTGATCCTCTCAACGAAACGACTCTCTCCGACCGAATCAGATGGCAACTTCAAGCGTGGCTGGAGGGGGAGCGACGCAGCGGGGGAGACGGCATCGACGGTGGGCTGGTGCGGCTCTCGATCACACCTGTCGACCTCTCGGGCGACGGTCGGCAACTCGCGCTTCACGAGGATGCCCAATCGGCTGCAGAAGCACAGCGAGTGTTGATGCAGACCCAGGCAATCGTTGGTGACGACCAGGTCCTCCAAGCGGCCCCACAAGGTGGCCGGGATCCGGTCGAACGGGTCATCTGGTACCGCTGGGGTGATGAGCAACCGGAGGGGGAGCGCGATGTCAACGCACCATGGCCCGGGGCGATCCCGTCACCGACACCGAGCCTTGTTCCCCCCGACCCGTATCCGCTCGATGTCGATTGGGATGTTGGTCGACCAGTCCGGGTGCGCCTCGGCACACGGTGGGTAGAGGTCGTCTCCTGGGCGGGACCGTGGCGTAAAATGGGCCGCTGGTGGCTTCACGAGGAACCGTGTGACCGGTATCAACTCGTGACATCTGCGGGAGCCTTCCTGTGCGAAGTCCGCGACGGAATGACCTGGATGACCGGGGTATATGACTGAAAACGGGAACGTCGAAGACTCCGTTCCTTGGGAGCTACTGCGTAGCTCCGGGTCACTTGTTTTCCTGGAATTCCGGGGAAACGTCGGGGGGCTGCGTAACTCCGTACGGCTCTGGGGAGCGTTGGGGACTGGCGAAGGTAATGCGCAGGGGCAGGGGCGCCAGCTAGCATTGAGTGCACGGAGAAGGGATACCATCGGAATGAGACTCCGTCGCCTGTTCTGGTACGGCTTGTTCGTCTTCGTTGTGGCGGCGTGCGGTGGTGGAAGTTCTCCGGCCGCCTCGACTGATGATCCGACCACCACCCAGGCTGTCGACACGACATCTACTGAGATTGATAGCCCCGATTCCACACAGGCAGTCGACGACGCCCCGGTAGATTCACAGCCAGAGGACATATCGTCGGGATCCGTGCCACCCGCTTCGGACGGAACCCCAACCCCGTCCGGCTTGAACTTCAACCGTCGTGCCACCGGCCTAGGCACGGCTGTTGTCGATGGCGTGTCGTACTCGTACGAAATCTTCGTCTGCGGTGACGCCCTCATGTGGCAGGACGAAAATTATCCAGAGGGCGCCGAGGAGACAGCGTTCTATCTGGAACCCGACGGTCCAGGGTGGGAACTGAGGCTCAGCGCCGCGGGACTTCAGGAAAACGGCGACCTCTTTTGGATCGACATCAGTCTCAGTCGCAGGAGCGGGACTACTGCAGCCACCATCGCCCTTGTGGCGCTGGACGACCCCTCCCGGAGTTGGTCCGTCAGTTCGCCCGGGTTGCTGCTTACGGCGATCGAATACGATGCCGGTCGCTTCGAGACCGTGGACGGAGGGATTGGCTTCTTCAACCCGCAGGACCCTTCGGTTGCAACTCGTGTCACTCTTGAAGCCACCTGTGACACGTATGGGGGAACGTACGACACCGCTTCCGACCTGGCGTTCGAGATAACGGGGATTCCGACCCCCGGCGCTGGTCAGGGCGTGTTCGTCGCTGACGACGAGACGTTCCTCTTCGATCCAGAGATCTGTCTTGTCTCCACGTACGATGGAAGTGTCGCTGTCGAGGGGGAGAACGACAGCTATCTGCTGAGCATAGAACTCGCCGCAAACGGGGGTGCACAGTTTGTGAACCTCACCCTTCGTGACCCCTACCGTCGTTACGGATTCCTCGTCATCGGTGAGGGTCCGGTCGTTGTGGAGGGCACTCGCATCTACACCCCCGAGCCATTCGAGTTGGACGATGTCGGTGGCCAGGATCCCGTCCTGTTCTCCATCGATATCACCTGCCCAGCGGTAGGTACCTGACCTCTCAAGGTGGTTGGCTGGTGGATGCCATACACAGCGAGATGCCCGCAAGGGATGCGACGGTGCGTGTCTCAGGACGGGAGTGCGACGTTGCGTCCTCTGCGAAGGAAATCAGGACTCGTGGCCGCGGAGCTCTTCGAGGCCGGCGGCGATGGTGGCGTGGGCTTGTTTGCGGATACGGTTGACGTCCTTGCCGTTGAGGCCCGCGGTCTCTATCGGTGGGTGCACGATGACCCGCACCTTTCCAGGTCGAAAGACACGCTCGCCTGGCGGCCACATGTCCCAGGTGCCGTGAATCGTGATGGGGACGATCGGCATGCCCGTGTCGATGCCGATCCGAAACGCACCTGATTTGAACACCTGGAGGTCACCGGTCACGCTGCGGGTCCCCTCGGGGAACACGATAAGAGAAAGTCCGCGCTCTCGCGCCTTCTCGACACCGGTGTTGATCGCGTCGCGCATCGATGCCCCGCCTTGCCGGTCGATCTTGATCATGCCCAAGGCATTCAGGGCCTGGGCGAAGACGGGAATCTTGTAGACCTCTTTCTTGGCGAGAAACCGAATCTTGTGCCGTGTAGTCAGGAACACGACGGGGATGTCGAAGTTGGAAAGGTGGTTGGACACGAATACGTATTGACCGTCGCCCGAGAGTCCGGACCTGTCATCGATTGTGAGGCTTGCGGGCGCCATCAACAGGAACGACCGCGCAAAGATCCGGATGATGCGTTCGGAAAATGCGCTGTCCTTCTTGAACCAGGACGTCACGATCACACCGGTGGACAGGAAGATCACCCACACGACAAACAGTGGGACGACGATGAAGGTGCGGATCGTGAGGGCGGCGGTCTTGAGGTTGTTCATGGCGAGTGCATCGTAGTGCAGTGACGGGTCAGGTGTCCGGCCTATCGAGTAGGGTGCCCCGATGGCGGCTATCTCTCGCGACCGAGCACGACGTATTGCCCTTGGTGCCCAGGGATTCAGCAAGCCGCGTCCGGGCGGAAATGTGACCGAACGGCATTTCCGCAGCATCGTGCAGAGGCTCGGCCTCATCCAGCTTGATTCCGTGAACGTTGCAGTTCGTAGCCACTACATGCCCTTCTTCGCTCGCCTGGGGGCTTACGACCGGGCGCGTCTCGACAGATGGCTCGCCACTGAAGGCGAGATGGCCGAGTATTGGGGTCATGAGGCATCGGCGATGCCACTCGAGTTGATTCCGTATCTGCGATGGCGCATGGAGGATATGCACCCATGGGGCATCGTCCGCAAGGTCGCGGAACACGACCCGGACCTCATTGATCGTGTGCACCGCGAGGTCACCGAACATGGACCGCTTCGGGTCTCGGACATTGCGGAGGGGAACGACCGCACCGGCCCCTGGTGGGGTCTCGGCAAGGCAAAGATCGCGCTCGAATGGCTGCTGGCATGTGGGCGGGTCACTGCGTGGCGTGACCATAGGTTTGCCAGGATGTACGACATTGTCGAACGTCGGATTCCTGCTGCTGTCTTGGCACATAGGGTGGATCGCCACGAGGCGCACCGACATCTCTTGCTTCAGTCTGCACAACACCACGGTATCGGCACCGCCAGCGACTTGATCGACTACTACCGACTCAACAAACCCCGGGCGCGGCCGATCCTCGAGGAGCTCGCCGATGAGGGTCTCGTTGACCGGGTTGATGTCCCTGGTTGGGGCGGTCCCACATATATGGATCCCGCAGCGGTCACTCCGCGGACGATCCGTGGTGCGACACTGCTCAGCCCCTTCGACCCTCTCGTCTGGGAGCGCGCCAGGACGGAGCGGATCTTCGGGATGCGATATCGGATAGAGATCTACGTCCCCAAGGAGAGGCGTGAGTTCGGCTACTACTCGCTGCCCTTTCTGGTCGATGGGGAGCTTGTCGCCCGTGTCGATCTCAAGGCCGATCGGAAGGCCTCGGTGCTGATGGTGCAATCAGCACATGCCGAACCAGGTCGCGATAGTGAGCGAATCGCTGCGGCCCTTGCCCCTTATCTTGAGGAGATGGCGGGCTGGCTAGATCTGGGCAGTGTGTCGGTCGCGACGTGGGGCGACCTGACCGAGCCGGTAGCGAAGCTGCTCTGATCGAATCTATGGAGTCGCGAGTCTGCGGCTACGGCTGCGGCGTCTGTGCGGGGACGATCTCAGCAAGGATTGGCAGCCCTTCGACATCGAAGGCGAACGCTGCATCTGATCGGATGCCAAGGATGGCAATCTGGCCAGGCTGCTGGAACCCGATCACCCACTCGCCATGATCGTCAACTCCCATTGGGACAAAATATCCCCGCACAGACCGGAAGGGCGTAAAACGCGAAAGTGTGTAGAGCTCGGTTACATCCCGTTCGCGGTCGTAGCGTCCCTCCACGACGGTCCTACCGTCGGTAGAAATCGCGATCCCTGTTGGGGAGTTACTGAGTTCTCCCAGGGTCGCAGCATCTCTCAGGTCCCAGTTGCCGGCGTAGAAAATCCCGGTTGGCATGGCGCGGAGTTCTTCGGCGGACAGAAAACCAAATCCCACTTCCTCAAGATTTTGTCCACGTTCTAACAGGTCCAACAGCACGAGAGACGATGACGACAAGACGGATTGTTCGGCGCCATATCCAAGGAGCGCGGCTGGTTGCGTGAACCGGATGGTTCCGTCGTCGGAAACCAGGAGCAGTTTCGCCAGCGATATCGTTCTCGCTGATGCAGGGTCGTCGGGATCGTCTCTCACTGTGATGATGGCCGCACGTGTGGGTGCCCGCTCGATGAAGAACCAGCCGTTCCACCCGACCACTCGATCGCCCTCCTGAAGAGCAAACGGGACCCTCTCGGTCATGACCAGGACGCCATCTTCCATCTCGCCGATGACGAGGGCGGGTGCTTTCTCCTCAGGGAGGCGCATGATCCATGCGGCACGTCCCGGTCTGCGCGCACTCCATACCGCGGAGGTCACCCCCACATAAGAACGGTTGAGTTGGCTGGGCGTGCCAACAAAGAGAATGGGGTCTTCCTTCCCGACTTCGAGAGTCAGCAGATATTTCCCTGACACGTCGAGCATTGCTTGGCGGGGTGCCGTTGTTCGGAACGGAATCGCGGGACTCGATGCGTTTGCTTCCCATACGAGTACGGTCCCGGCGTCGGGCATTCCCGAGACGATGACGACAGATCCTTCGAACCCGGGGAGTTGTTCAGCCAGGGTCGGGCCGTCTGCCGTGGTCGTTGTTGTGGCGCGGGCCGCCGCATCAAAAAGTGTGGTGGTCGTCGGCCCCGGTGGGGTGATACTGACAACACGAAGGAACCCTACCGCGAGCACGGTAGCTCCGGCGATAAGTATGAGCGGTCCGAGTCGACCGCGTATTCTGTCGGGCGTCTCCACTGGAGGTGGGGCGTCCGGTGTTGGGTCGAGCGGGCGAATCCGCGGCCCCTGTGGTGCCTCCATACGGTCGAATAGTAGGTGCTCCCACCCACCCTGCGCGCGCGATACCCGACCGTAAGGATCGTCGTAGACTTCCCTCATGACCCGTGACCGCCTCGTTACACCCATGTTCCTCGTCGTTTTCGCGGCGAACCTCCTCCAGGGAATGGCATTCGCCATGTTCTTGCATTTTTCGGGGTTCCTCAAAGGCATCGGTGCCGGCGAGGGAGTGATCGGTTTGGTCGCCGGAGTCGGGGCGGTGTTCGCAATCGCGCTACGCCCGGCGGTCGGTCGTCTCATTGATACTGTTGGTCGGCGTCCGGTCGTGCTGACCGCGGCCGTCGTGGACCTCTTCGCAGTCCTGTCGTTCCTTTTGATCTCCGAGGTAGGGCCTCTGCTGTACTTTGTTCGGAGTGTCCAGATGGTCTCGTCGGGATCGTTGTTTGCGGTACTTTTGGTTTACGGTGCAGATGTCGTCCCGGCATCGAGGAGGACCGAGGGTCTGGCGCTCTTCGGCGTGTCCGGACTGGCGCCGCTCGCCCTCGGCGGTGTCGTCGGCGAGCTTACGTTGCGAGACAACAACTATGACCAGCTGTTCATCGTTGCTGCCACGTTTGTCGCGATCGCGTTGATCTTCTGTTGGTTCCTTCCCGAAAGTGTGACCGAGCGTGAAGCGGCCGGACGGACGAACTTCCGACAGGCGGTAACGCGTCGAGCGTTGTTACCCGTGTGGTGGCTCACGTTCGTGTTTTCGTTCGTGCTCGTTGGTTACTTCGTGTTCCTCAAGACGTTCGTCGAACAAACCGGCGTCGGCTCCGTTGGGCTGTTTTTCACTGCCTATGCATCGACTGCTGTCGTTCTAAGACTCGCGCTCGCCTGGCTTCCGGGTCGCATCGGGGAGAACCGCGTGTTGTTTCCATCGGTGACGTTCGTCGCGATTGGATTCCTCACTCTGGCGTTTACGAGTTCGGTGGCCGGCGTCGTCGTCGCAGGGATCATGAGTGGCATCGGTCACGGTTTTGCGTTTCCGATCCTGTACTCGCAGGCAATTACGCGTGTCTCCGATGCTGACCGGGGGTCGTCAATGGCGCTGTTCACGTCGCTGTTTGATGTCGGGCCTCTGGTAGCGGGCCCGCTTCTCGGCATGCTCATCGAATCGACGTCGTATCAGACTATGTACGCGGTTCTCGCGGGTGTCACCATCGTAGGTCTTGTTTTGTATGGGGTGGGGAACCGCCGTCTAGGAGTTGTGAACTCTGCGGGCGTTGTCGCCCCTGTCCCTGGTCGCTTCTGAGAGGGCATGGGGGTAGTTCTTGTCGGCGACTCAGAACCGGGATCCCTCTGAGTGCTGTTCCGATCGGACGGCGGTGCGCCCGACGACGCGGCGTATCGGGCGGCAGCTAACGTTTAGGTATCGACGACAGCAGGAGATACGGAGATGGTGGATTTTCAGGATCGAGTAGCGATCGTCACGGGTGCCGGGGGCGGTCTGGGGCGCGACCACGCGTTGCTTCTTGCAAGTTTCGGGGCTGCAGTGGTCGTCAACGACCTCGGTGGTTCGGTGCACGGTGAGGGGGCAAGCGCAAGCGCCGCAGACCGTGTTGTCGACGAGATCAGGGCTGCGGGTGGTGCCGCCGTCGCCGAGCACTCGTCCGTGTCCGATCCGGCCGGCGGGGAGTCGATTGTGCAGAAGGCGATCGATGAGTACGGCCGCATCGATGTTGTGATCAACAACGCCGGGATACTTCGCGACAGGAGCTTCGCAAACATGTCAGTGGACGAGATGCAGGCCGTCCTTGATGTCCACCTTCGCGGAGCGTTCCACGTTACCCGGCCGGCATTCGCGTACATGCGCGAGCAGAACTATGGGCGCATAGTGTTTACCTCGTCGGCATCCGGCCTTATCGGGAACTTCGGCCAGGCGAACTACGGCGCTGCCAAGATGGGGCTCATCGGGCTGATGCAAGTGCTCAAGATCGAAGGCATGAAGCACAACATCAAAGCGAACGCGATTGCACCGATCGCGCTCACACGCATGACGGAGGATCTGCTTGTCGAAATGCAGGATCTGTTCGCCCCCGCGGCAGTGTCGCCGGCAGTGGCGTATCTTGCATCGGAGGCGAACGAGTTGTCCGGCGAGATCTGGTCGGTCGGTGGAGGATCGGTGAGTCGTTTCTTTATCGGCCTCACCGACGGGTACATAAAACCCGCAGCGGACGGTTTGCTGACGGTCGATGATATCGAACAAAACCTGTCGGATATCCGCAGCGAAGAAGGCTACATGGTGCCGTTTTCCAACCAGGATGAGTTCGCCAAGCTTGCTCCCCGGCTGATGCCCTCATGACACATCCGCTCGTCGATGCCGATAAGGCCGACTGGCGGAGATGGGCTCGTGCGGTCCGTCGCGACATCGATTGGGCGGGAATCAGCAATGCCGTTGTGGATCTGCTGTCGGACTCGGACCGGTTAGCCGTGGGTGCGACCGTTCTCTCGTACCTGCCGATGGGAGATGAGGTAGATCTGTCGAAGCTTCATCGGCGTCGCAAAGATGTCACCTGGTTGGTGACCCGCACGCCCCGCCGCGGGGGACTGACGGTACATCGCCTCGATTCCGCGTTGGAGACCCACCGCTACGGGTTTCTCCAGCCGATCAGAGGGAGTCGCGCGTTTGCCCCGCAGCTCATCGACATTGCTCTTGTGCCCGGGTTCGTGTTCGACACCGAGATGCACAGGCTCGGTCGCGGTGGAGGCTACTACGACCGTCTCCTGGCGTCGCTCAGAGACGATGCTCTGAGCATCGGAGTTGGTGCATCACGACTTGTTGTGCGGTGTGGAATTCCCACAGACTCTCATGACGTCCGCGTCGACACCATCGTGACTGAGAACGGGTTCATTTGACGACGTGCCCGGCGGATCGCAACGCGGCGGTCGCGCCATCGGCATGACGTTGGCGTACGAGAATGTGGTCCGTGTCGTACGTCGCAATGGCGAACAGGGGGATCTCCGCATCGGTGAGGCAGGAGGCGATGTCGGCAAGTATCCCGGTCAAGGAGAGATCGAGCGGTCCCGCCACTTCAAGACGGGTCCACGGGTCCGCGTCCCATGCGGCGGGCGGCACGCCGTCGGCATCACAAACAATCGAAAGTTCACTCGATGTTCGCGTGACGGACAGGAAATCGCCGGTGACCCATGCGGGGACCGGGACGTCGGCCGGTAGGCGCACCAAAGCAAGCGCACCGGCGTGTCGATGGAATGTCAGTGTGTTCATTGAGCGGACCCGACCTGTAGGATTCCGCAATGACGTTACCTCCTGCGAGCCAAAGATTCGTTGAGCGGTGTGCTGCTCTGGGTTACGACGCCAAACCGATGGTGTTTCCCCAGGGCACCAAGACCAGCCGGGATGCCGCGGAGGCTGCCGGGTGCCACCTCAGCCAAATCGCAAAGTCAATTGTCCTGATGGCGGATGGTGATCCGATAGTGGTGCTCATGTCCGGGGATCATCGAGTCGATATACAGGTGCTGGCGAATGTTCTCGGTGTGCAACGGGTTCGTCGTGCCGATCTGGATGTCGTGCGATCCGCAACGGGGTACGCGGCCGGTGGCACACCTCCGTTTGCACACGCGACACCGATTGCGGTGTATGTTGACGTGTCGCTCAAGCGCAACGACGAGGTCTGGGTAGCGGCCGGGACCCCGTCAACAATATTTCCGATGCCACTCACCACCATGGTGGAAGTAGCGAAAGCGAAGTGGGTGGACGTTGCTGAGTAACGATGAGCAGATGAGTGATTGGTCGGGCGCAACGGCGCTTGTTGTCATTGATGTACAAAAGGGATTCGATGACTCCGTGTACTGGGGCGGTCGCAACAACCCGAACTGCGAGGACAACATTGCGTTGCTGCTGGCTGCGTGGCGCCAACAAGAGTGGCCCGTTATTTTTGTGCGCCACGACTCAACGGATGAGCTCTCGCCGCTCCGTCCGGGGCTGCCGGGAAACGAGTTCAAAGACGTGATTACCGGTGACCCTGATCTGCTTGTCGTTAAGTCGGTGCATTCAGCCCTCTACGGCGATCCCGACATCGTGAAATGGCTGGCGAGTCATCAAATCGGGAGCATTGCGATTTGCGGGATTCAAACGAACATGTGCTGCGAAACCACGGCGCGAATGGCGTCCGATCAGGGACTCGACGTGATGTTCATTATCGATGCAACCCACACCTTCGATCTCCAGGCGAGTGACGGAACCGTACTCCAGGCCCGCCAGCTAGCTCGCACAACCGAAATCAATCTGGCCGCGGATTTCTGTCGGATCGTCAGGACGGCAGAACTCGTCAGTTAGCAAGGCTGGTCACAGCGGTCGTGTCAATGACGATGTGAATTCGCTGATCTCGCGAAAGTTGCGTGGTTGTGTCGAGTGTGAGGGTGGCATTCCCGCATTGCACAGTGGCTCGGGAGGTCAAGCCGGCGAAGACGACGTGGCGAACAGTTGCGTTGATGCCAATCCCTGATTCGCTTTCGGCGTCCGCAAGGTGGACAGCTTCGGTGGGGACGAGCGCGGGTCCGGTTCGAGTACCACGGACCGAGGCCGGTAGGTCGGCTGCATCGACTACCGATTCACGATCGAGCAGCAGCGCGGTTGTTACGGTGGGTGGAGCGGTCCACAAAGAGTGTGGCGGTCCCTGCGCGTCGACGGTGCCGTCGTCGAGGACGGTGATTGAGTCGGCGATGGCGAACGCCTCGTCGGGGTCATGTGTGACATAGATCACGGGAATGTCCATCGTTGCGAAGATGTCGCCCATGTCTGCAAGCAGCGCCTGGCGCAGCGCCGTGTCGAGGGAGCCAAGCGGTTCGTCCAGGAACAGGACATCCGGTGACGGTGCGAGGGTCCGGGCCAGAGCCACGCGCTGCTGCTCACCGCCCGAGAGATCGCCAACGGCGCGCCCTTCGAAACCGGTGAGGTCAACCATCTCAAGAAGTTCGGCTACACGGCAATTCCGACCGGAGTCCTTCGAGATGCCAAAGGCGATGTTGTCCGCAACGTTGAGGTGAGGGAATAGGGCATAACTCTGGAACATCAGCCCGATGTGACGCTCATGAATCGGGAGGGTCGTCATGTTCCGGTCGCCGATGTGGATGGTGCCCGAGGATATCGGCACAATTCCCGCCGCGGCGCGCAACAGGGACGACTTCCCGCTGCCCGAGCGCCCCATGAGTGCACGGATCTCGCCGCGCTCCACGTTGAGGGTCACGTCGGTGAGTGCGTCTATGTCGTCATATGCAACAGCGAGGTCATTGATCGCGAGTGTCATAGCTGTTCCCCGCGATCCCCGGAGCGCTGTAGGACGAATGCGGCGGCAGCGACGATCGCCACGAGGATGGTGGCGAGCGCGGCCGCCTGGGATTGGTTGATCGAGCCGGGCTGTCCGAGGAGTCGATAGATCGCAATCGGGAGCGTCGGTCGATCCGCACGAACCAGGAACGACGTGGCGCCGAACTCACCGACTGACACTGCGGTTGCGAATGCCGCGCCGACGATGACGGCGCTCTTGATGATGGGAAGTTCGACCCGCCGCCATGCGTCTCGCGGCGACGCACCGAGTGTTGCGGCGGCCGCTCGCATATCGGTCGAGATTGAACGCAACGCGGGACTCATCGACCGCACGACAAAAGGAATGGCGACGAGAGCGTGCGCGATGGGGATCAGGATCCACGAGGTCCGCAGGTCGATGGGGCGGTCGAGAGCAACGAGCATGCCGAACCCGATTGTCACGGCTGATGTACCGAGAGGAAGCATGACGATGGTGTCGAACAACGTTGCACTGCGGCTGTGCATCCGGGTCAACGTAAGCGCGATGAGACCGCCCACACCTACGGCGATAATCACAGCTGCAACGGAAAAGGCGGCAGTGTTGCCGAGTGCCGCGCTCGGCGCGACGAACAACCCGACCGAGTTCGCCCGAGCCGTGAGCGACGTGAACGCCTCCATTGTCCACGCGCCATCAACACGAAACGCGGTTCGGAACAAGATCAGAATCGGGCCTATGAGACCGCCGATTGTCACAACGAGGATGCCGACTCCGACAAGGCGGTCACGTCCCGGTGTGAACGGACGGGTACTCGGCCGATGAGAGCCGACGAACTGCACACTCTTGCTGCGTTCGTAGCGTGTGTAGAACGTCAGCGCGATCGCCACGACCACAAGCTGGGCCAGGGCCAGGACTGAGGCGACTTCGAATCGCAAGAGACCGGTTGCCTGGCGCCAGATTTCAACCTCAAGCGTGCTGTGACCGAGGTCCCCCAGAATGAGAATTACCCCGAACGATGTGAACGTGAGTAGGAACACAATCGCCGCTGCCGCGGAGAGAGCGGGGCGCAGCAGGGGGAATGTCACACGTAGGAATGTGCGCCACGGTGATTCGCCGAGTGTCCGGGCGGCGTGGGTCAGTTCGTCGGGGATTCGTTCCCAGAATGTGCTGACAGTCCTGATCACGATCGGAACGTTGTAGAAGACGTGGGCGATGAGGATGGCCCACACCGTTCGGCGCAGGTCAATGCCGAAAGGACCTTCCGGGCCGAGAGCGAACGTGAAGGCCGCGCCAACCACGACAGTCGGGAGTACAAACGGGACGAGGAGCAGTGCGCGGAGAGTTTCCTTCCCTCGGAATGTTCGGTGCGCCATCACCCACGTTGCCGGGAGTGCGATGATGAGGGTGAGGATCGTTGAGACGGTTGCTTGCCACAGCGTGAACCATGCGATTCGCCGCACCGAGCCACGGCCGAGGACCGAAAGGATTGTCGCAAACGGAGAGCCGTCACCGCCGCCGAGTCCTTTGGCGATGATGGTTGCTACCGGGTAGACAAAGAACCAGCCCAGGAAGACGGCAGGGATCGCAAGACCGATGGCGGTCCAGGTACGGTGACGACGTCGAAACATCGCTCACCTCACCGTTTTGGCGTCCGTTTGGGCGATATATCGCCCAAACGGACGCCAAAACAGGTTGGTGTGGTCATCGGACGAGCTCAAGCCACTCATCAAGCCACCGCTCCCGGTTCTCAGCTATGCGATCCTGGTCCATCGTCACCGGGTTCTCGGGCAGCGTCGTGAACTTCACGAACTCCGGAGGCAGCGCAGCGTCCATGTTGGCGGGGAACACAAACATGTTCAGCGGGATGTCCTCCTGGAAGAGCACGTCGGTCATGAAATCGACGAAGGCTTCAGCGGCGGTCGGCCGGGCTGCCCCGTTGACGACCCCGACAAACTCGACCTGGCGGAAACAGCCATCGGTGATCACCGCGGTCGGTGCCTCATCGAGTGGTTCGGCTGCAAAGATCACCTCGGCCGGGGGAGACGACGCATAGGACACGACGATCGGACGAGTGCCGTCGGAGGCCGCGGAGAACTCACCCCAGTACGCCTCGGACCACCCGGCTGCGATCGAAACATCATTGTCGATCAAGTCGGCCCAGTAGTCCTTCCACGTGTAGTCGCCCTCTTCGCCGAACGTCTCGATCGTGGCGAGCAGGAACGCCAATCCGGGTGACGACGTCGTCGGGTTCTCGACGACGGTCATCGACCGGAACGCAGGAGCGGTGAGGTCGGCCAGGGTCGCGGGTGGCGGCATCTCGGTGAACGCAGCTTTGTCGTAGTTGAGGCAGACGTCGGAAAAGTCGACCGGTGTGGCTCGCCCCGTTGTGTCGAGGAAGAGACTCGGATCGAGAGCAGCCGCGTTAGCCGAGGTGTACGCAACCAGCAGGTCCTCCTCAAGCACCCGCGACAGGAACGTGTTGTCGAACCCGTAGATCACGTCGGCCAAAGGGTTGTCCTTGGTGAGAACCGCCTGGCTTACCATCGTGCCCGCATCCGCCGATGGAAGCAGCACGACCGTGATACCGGTCTCGGTCGTAAAGGCAGCGAGCGTCTCGTTCGAGATCGCAAACGAGTCGTGAGTCATGACAACCACCTTGTCCGGCACCGGGGCTTGGGTGGTCGTCGTCAATGCGAGACCACCGGTGTCGGGCACCGTGGTCGTCACCGGGCCGGTGCTGCTGCATGCGGCTGCGACGAGGGCGAATGTGGCGAGAGCGGCGAATCGACGTTTCATGCCGCCACCTCGGTGATAACAGCCAACGTGCCGCCGGTAAGCTGAACAGTTGCCGGGGGGCTGATCGTCCTGTTCGAAATCCCGCGTGACTCTCCCGCCGCAAGGGTGGTGGCCACGAGCGGCCATTGCAGTCCGGTGGTTGTCACCCCGACCGCAGGTCCGTGAATCGGAATCAGCGATACGCGATCGCCGACGGCCTCTGACACCGTGTAGCGGTTACCGGCATGGAGGACCCGCACGGTCGCGTGTGCGAGCCGCCATTCAAGGGTCGTTCCAGCCCATGTCGAGCAGGCCAGGGTCGAAAGGTTGCCGAAGAGGTGCCCCGGTGTGCCACCCTCACCGCCGAGCACAATGATCCGGGAACATCGAGCGGTGATATGAGCGAGTCCGAGTTCCAGGTCGGTTTGGTCCTTGTCGGTGGGTGCAATCTCCAGATCGGCACCGGACGCTTCTGCCCATTCGAGGTCGGCTTCGGTCGCAGAATCCATGTCGCCTACGACGATTGACGGCGTGAGCCCGAGCCGGCGGACATGAGCAAGGCCTCCGTCGACAGCCACGATGTATGTTTCGTCGGTGACGTCCGACACGTCAATGGATGGGGATAGGTCGCCGTGCAGTATGAGCACGCCTGGGTGAGAGTCTTGGTTCATCGACCACTCGCTTCCTCCGCTGGCATTAACCAGATCAGGTGTAGTGCGGGTCGATGGCGTTCGTCGCAGGGGCGACACCGGCCACCCTCTCAGCTTGGCGTTCCCAAGCTCCCCGGGGTGGGTGTTGTGTTCACCACCAGCCTACCTCGTTTCGGTGTGGACGGTGAAATGAAACATCCGGTTGACATTGCGACAGCAACATGACATCATAGTGACATCACCTCGACGCCGAGAGTGAAACCTGGAGGGTTTGCATGCTGTGGTACAACAATCTCGATATCGTGTGGTCTGAATACGAGATCACACGACAGAATATGGACACGATCGCCAGGCAACGAATGTTGCGTCTGGCTAGAAAAGCTTCAGCCCGCTAACGAGTACGAGAAAGAGACATGGACACATCCGGAGTTTTCCGCCAACTGGAGGCAGCCGTCACAATGCAGCTGCAACTTGCCGCGATTGACGAGGGGGCGGCCGCCGCCGGAGAGGTGATTCTCGCATCCCTCGAGCCGGCGCTACGGCAGGCGACGTTCCTGCTCGCCGAACAGGCCGCACAGGAAGTAAGCGCACAACTCCCGGGCTACCGCGTTGAAGTCGCCCTGCGTGGTGGAGAACCCGAACTCGTCGTATCCGAGGAGCAGTCGGAGCCCCTTCCAGTCGATGAGGATCTCGAAGCTCGGATCACTGTTCGGCTCCCTCCGAGCCTGAAGAGCGATCTTGAATCGGCGGCCTCGGTGCACGGTGATTCCGTCAATACATTCGTTATCAAGACGCTGGCGTCTAAGGCATCGAGGCGTAAGAGTCGGCGGGTGACAGGAACGATTGACACATGAGACGAGAACGCAACGAGACTTTCTCGGTTGGCGGCCCAGCACAGATCGATATCGGAGTGTCGGGCGAAGACGTGATCATCCTGCAAGGTTCCGGCGGCCACATTAACGTGCGTATCGAGGGCAGCAACGCTGACGACTTTGCAGTAACCCAGTCCGGTGACGTGATTCTGGTAACCGCTCCACGCGGTCGGCGACTGCTGTCGGGTGTCGGGCGGCTCACTGTGGCGGTCCCGGAGGACACGTCGGTCGATGTGCGTACCGCATCCGGTGATGTTCACATCAAAACCAGCGTGGCTCGTCTTGATGTCGCCACCGCGAGCGGTGATGTCAGAGCGACCGATGTGCACGGTGATGCCCGGGTGCGCGCAGCGTCGGGCGACTGCACGTTCGGCGATATTGACGGAGCTCTCGATGTCGCAACGGCTTCCGGCGACGTCCGGGCCGGGATTGTACAAGGGTCGGTATCTATTGCCTCTGCCTCCGGCGATGTGAGGCTTGCGACGGTCAATGGAGCCGCGACGTTCAAAACGGCAAGCGGAGACCTCTCCGTTGATCTGTTCGACGGCCCCACCTTCGACATGAAGACCATGTCGGGCGATGCGACCCTCGGCATCCCGCGCCGCCGCAGACTCGAGCTCGATCTCCAGCTCCTCGCCGGAGGACTGCGAAATCGATTGCCTGAGAGCGACGGCTCCGAGCCGGAAAAGACGATCACGATCAGGGCGATGGGCATGTCAGGTGACGTCACCCTCTTCGGCGCGTAGATTCGAGCCTTCCCGGTCGAGAGAGGCTGTTCGGTTCGAACAACGCAAAAGGCCTCGAACGCGAACCCGTGGACGTTGTTGTGCTCGACTCCTGTCCGGTCCGAGCGAATCAAGCAGAAGGGGCGTTGAGGTCGAAGCCGGAGACGTGAAACTTCCCCAGCGCCGTAGGCGAGGGTCTTTTCGCTGCCAGTTATCCGGAGTCGGATTCGATGAGGCGCACGGTATCGGGTGAAGGTCTGCCGACGTCGTGGTTTGCGCCATGTGGTGCGAGCACCCGGCGTGTTCGTTCGCCTCATCCACCGGGCATGGCACTCTTGCGGTGGATCGCGCGGCTTTACCTCGCGTAGGTCGCGATGTCTTCCGGTCTGTTACGCGGGTAGGGGCATCTCTATCTGGGTTTGGAGGGGACATGGTCCCCTTCTCCGCAGCCCTTCGCCGCGACACTCGGCTACGCGGCAGGGGTTGTGTCCCGGCGCAATCGTTTGCAGTGTCAGTGTCTGCGAGGTCAACGTGAGTAAGAAAAACCTAGGGAGGGTCCGGGCCGCGCGGTGATCCCCGGATGAGACGACGCCGTAGGGGTGGTGAATCGGGGTCGATGCGGTAGCCGTCTTGGTGGATGGCGATGTGGTGGTGGAACCAACAGATCGTGGCGAGGTTGTCCGGGTGATGGGTGCCGCCGTCTGCGTACCGGATGATGTGGTGTGGTTGGAGTCGGTATCGCGATGTGCAACCGTCGATGACGCAGACTCCATCGCGACGGGCCACGGTGTGGCGAACGGCCGATGGGATGGCACGACCGAGCGGTGAGGTGACAACCGGCACCCCATTGGTGTCGAGGCCGACGACCCGTACTCGCCCTGTACACAGTATTCGTTCGAGGGCGTCCGGTCCGACGCGAGGTCCGTATTCGACCTCGGCCGTGGTCTCGGTCGGGTTGTCCTGGCGGGCGTCGACAAACACAGTGACTTGGGGCGAGGTTGACTCGTGTGACGTTGCGCCGTCAAGAGAATCCTGGGCTATTGCAGTAAGAGCATCTAACTGACGTTGCCCCCTCGACGTTGGCAGATCACCCGCGATCCGGTGGAATTCGTCAGCACGCTCGCAGATAGCCTTGCCGATCGTACGACCAACCACACCCGGAGCTTCTCCCCACATGCGATAGCGGGACTCATCGAGGTTTGGTTGGATTGTGAAGAACCGGTCAGCGAATATCTGACGTTCGTCCTGCGAGGTGACATGTTTGGTGTGGCCGAGCATCCTGGCGACGCCGGCGAGATCACGCCGATACGACTCCTCGACATCCCCCTCGGTTGCGCCGGCATCGGCGAGCTTCACGGCGGCAATTGTGCGATCAAACGTTGCGTCACCGTTGAGCATGCGGCCGTGGATACCGCGATGGTGGCCAAACCTGCGAGCCGCGAACACCAGATCGCGAGCCGTGTCGCGTTTGACATCGAGATGTGCCTGGACCCAGTCGACCATCGAGCGAGAGGCATCTGTCTGGGGCGCTTGAGCCCTGTCCAATTCGTTCACCAGGACATGCTGTTCTGCACGCAACACCGAGATCTGAGCCTCAACATCAACAAGCTGGGTTTTAAGCTGAGCGACGGTTCTTGTTTCCCTGAACATGTGCTCAAAGTACTCGATGGGTGTGACAAGAAGCAGGAGATAGGGCCACCGTCCGGGGTGTCCTGATGAACGTGAGCGCCGCTCCGGTTGTGGACTTGATCGACCCCTCCCTGGCGAGTTTCGTCGATCGTGAGATCTCGTAGCGGCTCGACTCCATGAACGGCTCGATCCTCAGCAGCTCCCCTTGCGGTCGTAGGGCATATGAGCACGGCGAGACCGACCGGGGTCACCGTCGGCAGTGACCGGACCACGGTCGCGTTGGCGATTGGTTCGCTGATCGGGAATCAGCGAACCGGGATCACGTCCCTTTGTGAGGCCGGTTGGCGTCGGTGAGCGGGGTCACCGCTTCTTTCGAGATCGTGCTCCGGCGGCCGTCGTCCCACTCGATCTCGACGGAATAGTGATGAATCTCAACGACCTTGCCGGTCTGAGCGATCTGACCAACCTTCTTTGTGCGTCGTACAACTCTGGTTCCCTTACGAATCATGTCTCACCTCCGCGTCTCGTCCTCCAGTGCTGGTGGTCACAGGCACAAGCTCCTGTCACCAAGGGTACTCGTCGCGAGCGCCACCGCCCGTGACGACGACCATGAGCGTTTACTACCGAATTTCCAATGTCCACGTGCTTTTGTCAAGAGGCAATCGGGTCGGGCCGCCGCGTGTTTTGAAGTGGACATCGACGAAACGTTGTCCGACCGCGCCGGAACAGGGGTGACCGGCTTCGGCTCGGCGTGCGATCCGCGTCGTAGACTATGTCGAAATCGTGGTCAGCATGCAGCGAAAGGTGAGGCGAATGCCGACGAGATCGGGGAATGTGCTGACCTGGGCCGGCGACCTGGACCCGAAAGCTCTCGATCAGGCACGCCGCACCGCCGAGCTTCCGTTTGTTGCGGGGCACCTTGCACTCATGCCCGATGCCCACTGGGGAATGGGGGCAACCATCGGGTCAGTGATCCCGACTGTTGGTGCGATCGTTCCGGCAGCCGTCGGTGTAGACATAGGCTGCGGCATGATCGCAGTCGAAACGACTCTCAGGGCAAGCGACCTGCCGGATTCGCTTGATGCCTTGCACTCGCGTATTTCGGCGGCTGTCCCTGCGGGTGTCGGGAAGGGTCACGAACACGACGCCGACATTGGTGCGTTCATCGCGTCAAACGATACCGTCTCCAAGGCCGGCCTCGGTGATCGTGCGTCGAAACAGATGGGGACGCTGGGTTCGGGGAACCACTTCATCGAAGTGTGTCTCGACGAAACCGACACCGCTTGGGTTGTCCTGCATTCAGGTTCGCGTGGTGTCGGCAACAAGCTAGCCATGCGACACATTGAAAAAGCCAAAGGCATCATGAAGCGGTTCCTTATTGAGCTACCCGATCCTGACCTCGCCTACCTCGTCGAGGGCACCCCCGAGTTCGGTTCCTATATCACCGATCTGATGTGGGCCCAGGAGTATGCGTCGCGAAATCGTGAGACGATGATGGACGCCGTTCTTGGGGCAATGTGTGTGCGGTCTGAGTTCCCGGCGTTCAACGAACGAAGGCGGATCAATTGTCACCACAACTACACCGCAAAAGAGCGGCACGACGGTCGCGACATGTGGATCACACGCAAGGGTGCCATCCGCGCCCGTGTGGGTGACTTCGGAGTGATCCCCGGGTCGATGGGTACTGACTCGTTCATCGTTGAGGGACTCGGCAACGCTGCATCGTATGACTCTGCTCCTCACGGGGCTGGACGTCGCATGTCTCGCCGGGAGGCTCGTAGGACGTTGGATGTTGAGACATTCAAGGCGTCGATGGTTGGGAAGACGTGGCAGGGTGGCGCGGCGGCGAAGCTGCTAGATGAAGCGCCGCGGGCATATAAGGACATTCACACAGTGATGCGCGATTCTGTTGCACTCGCTCGCCCGGTTCACCATTTGCGGCAGGTCCTCAACTACAAAGGCACATGAGGGTTGCAAGCAGGGGCGAGTTGTGTGCTCTGGTCAGATCCGGACGGTTCTGCTGGCGCGTCCCTGCGGTCAATTCCACCGCTGTGGGCTGCACTTAGACCTGCGCCGGTCGCTCGGCTAGCGTGGGGGTATGGCTCTTACTGATGCACCAACGCGCCATGCTCTGACATGGCCGATACCGGGGGAGAAGCGCCCACTCATCATTGGGTTCGCTGGTGGTTCCGGTTCCGGGAAGACCACGATTGCCAATGCGGTCGTTGACGCAGTCGGCACAGACAGTGTCACCTTGATCCAGCATGATTCGTACTATCGCGACCAGTCCGACGTACCGTTGGAGGATCGGGCGAAGACGAACTTTGATCATCCGGATTCTCTCGAAACGGAACTGCTCATCGAGCATCTTGAGGAGCTCCGCGACGGGCTCAACATTGAGCGTCCCGTGTATGACTTTGCAACCCACACCCGTTCCGAGGAGACAGTGACGGTTCGGCCGGAGTCGGCGATCATCGTCGAGGGCATTCTCGTACTTGTTGACCCGGACTTGCGTGCACTGATGGACCTTCGGATCTACATTGATACAGAGTCCGATCTTCGGCTGATGCGTCGGCTTAGTCGTGACATCCTTGAGCGCGGCCGCACCGTTGAGTCCGTCCTGGAGCAGTACCTTGCGACTGTCCGGCCGATGCATCAACAGTTTGTGGAACCCTCGAAACGGTATGCCGATCTGATCGTGCCCGAGGGTTACAACGCAAGCGCGGTGTCTGCGGTGACCTCGGCGATCCAGAATGTGTTGTCCGTCAGGTAGCTTCGTACATCGTGACGAGAGCAGGGACAATCTCTTCCCAGGCCTGTGCGATCAGCCGATGACCCTCCGCTGCCAGGTGGAAGTGGTCGGCAGCAAAGTAGCGGTACGGATCGGTGAAGAACGCGTCGTAGCGAGGATCGCGGGCGTTCGCCTTCACGAGGTGGGGATGCTTGACCACTATCCGGGTAATTGCCCGGTTGGTTGACGCTGACCGGACCGAGGCGATCGATCGTGCAAAGGTCGGCAGCCGCGGGATCGAGCCAAAGTCCCCGATACCGCCCACGCCTGTGGGGATGCCTGCTGTTGTGATGGCGAGACGCTCGTAGTCCTCCTCGAAACGTTCCAGCGGTGTGCCCCGCAGCGCGTCGTTGCCGCCGATGGACACCAACAGTATGTCGGGACTATCTGCAAGTGCCGGCGCGAGTTGTTCATTGAGCACATCGGCGATCTTGGCGCCGCCGACTCCGTGGCTTATGAGCGTGACGTAGTAGTCCTGGGCGAACTGTTGGGCGGTGAGACGGACCCAGCAATCATCGAGTGGTTGCACACCGGGTGCAGTGACCGAGCTGTCACCGACGACAACAATTCGGAGAGCGGGGCTAGAGGGGTTCCCGAATGTGCCAGATGGGTCCTGGTTCTTGAGAGATGGCCATGCACTGCTGTGACCGACGCGGGCGACCTGGGCGACTAGCAGGGTCGCCGCAGCAAGCGGCTGAGTGACGATGTGGTGTTTTTTCATCAGTGGTTTCGTGATCGGTCTTCAGAAGTGTACGCGGTCGGTTAGGTCTGATTCTCCGAGGGCCGCGATGTCGCGCATGTGAGCTGAGGTTTACACATTGAAGCGGAAGTGCACGACATCACCCTCCTGGACGACGTAGTCCTTGCCTTCGAGACGCCAACGGCCGGCTTCCTTGGCCCCAGCTTCGCCTCCGTTTGCGACGAAGTCGTCGTAGGCAATGACCTCGGCTCGGATGAAACCCTTCTCAAAATCGGTATGGATCACACCGGCGGCTTGCGGAGCGGTAGCACCCCGCGGTGTGGTCCAGGCACGGACCTCCATTTCCCCCGCGGTGAAAAAGGTGCGGAGACCGAGCAATGCGTAGCCGGCCCGGATGACCCGGTTGAGGCCCGGTTCGGTTTGTCCGATCTCGTCGAGGAATTCCTGCTTGTCGTCTTCGTCGAGTTCGGCGATCTCGCCCTCAAGACGGCCCGAGATAACGACGACCGCGGAACCTTCGGCGGCGGCGAGTGCCTGGACTGCGGCGACATGCGGGTTCTCGGCCGCTCCGACATCATCGACATTTGCGATGTACATCGTTGGTTTCGCTGTGAGGAGGTGGAGCTCTCGGATGTTGACACGGTCGGCGTCACTGAGGTTCATTGAACGCACCGGCTCACCTTCGCTGAGGTGGGCGAGGACCGGTTCGAGGGTCGCGACGATCGCTTGGGCGTCGACGTCGCCGACGCGGGCCTTCTTGGCATGGCGTTGCAGGGCATTCTCGACCGTCTGAAGGTCGGCCAGGGCGAGCTCCGTGGAGATCACCGCAATGTCGGATATCGGGTCGATCGCCCCGTCGACATGCACAACATCGCCATCCTGGAAACACCTCACGACGTGCGCAATCGCATCGGTTTCGCGAATGTGGGCGAGGAACTGGTTGCCGAGCCCTTCGCCCTGGCTGGCTCCCTTCACGAGTCCTGCGATGTCGGTGAATTCCATCGCCGTCGGAACGGTGCGCCGGGGGTTAACGATTCCTGTGAGCACGTCCAGACGTGGGTCCGGCACGGTCGCAATGCCGACGTTCGGGTCGATCGTGCAGAACGGGTAGTTCTCAGCAGGTATCCCCGCCGCGGTGACCGCGTTAAACAGCGTCGATTTTCCGACGTTCGGCAATCCGACGATACCGCAGGAGAAGCCCATGGTGAAGTAGTCCAGTCAAAGAGGGGAGGAGGTGAGCACAGGGTGCGGCCTGAAGGATACTAGGCACGAAGACCTCGTAATTCCGCTCGGTGTCTCAGGGTTGCTACGTTTGGTGGCCATGTCCAATGACTATCTGATGGAACTGATCGAGGCGAGCGACCTTGCCGGTCTCGTGGCGTACGTGAAGCGCACGTGTGACGTCGCGGACTGGGACGGTTTGATCGCGATCCGCGATCAGTGCCACGAGGCTGTCGAGCGTGGCAAGCAGCTCTGGGGAGTTGCCCACTACGTTGACTATCGCACCGCTCGCGACGCCCCGGCGTCGTACCTTACGGATGCCTTGAGCGGCGATGGTCGGGCGAGCACTGTGGGTCCTCTGTGGGAGGTAGCGGCATCGGTGAAGACGTGGGACGAAATGCGTGAACATCTCCCTGAGGGCCGTGTTGGTGTTCTAGCGGGATATGAGCGGGCCTTGCGCGGCGACACACCCGATGAGGACGTGGAGTTGATGCTCGACATTCCCCTGGAGACGGTGGCCTGGGAGCCCACGTACGAGCTTGCAACCTACGGCGAAGCCCGGGTGGATGTTCCGTACCCGGAGATTCCCGACATGGAGTGGGTCGAGCTTCCCGAAGTCGCCGCGGAGGTGCTCGGCGATGACGCCGCGGTGGAAGCACTCACCGACCTTGTGCAACCGTGGTGGGACACTTCAAACGGCAAGGTCGAGGCGAATGTAGTCGAGGGTTCTGTGCTCGACGCAATCAAGGCGTTCGGTCCGCGGCGGGTACGGATCGTTCAGGTATCACCACAGCAGGCGCTTGCGGTGATGACATGGACCGCGGCGAGCGGAGGAGCCCACGGCAAGCGGCGTGGAACACCGGTGGGGCGGTCGTTAGCGTGGTGGGCCATGGCGTGTCTCACCGGACTCGATGACGCCCCGCACATGGACCCCGCCGAGATCGGCGAAGCAATCGCGGAGCTCAAGTTCTACGTCTGGGACCCGGGCGACGCAACCGGGGGATGGGCGTTCCATATGGCGATCGAAGACCCCGGCGACGGACTTGCGTGGGCCGTCACCGCCGTCGACGCGGTCTAAATGCCACTATTGGGCGAGGCGAGGTACTTGTCGATGAGCTCAAGGTGAACGGCATCCTTGGGTCTGGCGGCGATGTTCTTGTAGGTGACGACGGCGTCGAGCGGGGCGAAGGGGAGGCCGTCGATGATGTCGGCCCGGGTTATGAGGTCGGGGACATCAATGTCGCCGTACGCCCAGCCGGTGCCGAGTGTGATCGCACCGCCTTCGAGCGAGATGACGTACACGCCCTCTGTCTCGAGGTAGTCGAGTTCGCCAAATCGTCTCGCCCAATCCCAGGTAGTAGGCAGACACATGATGTCGAGGTCGTTCTCAAGTTCGACGATGTCCCGAGCAATCATCGGCCCCGATCCGAAGATCACCCACGTGTCGACGGGCAGATCTAACGCCCTGACACGTTCGAAGAGTAGGTGATTGAGGTGACGGTCCATGGGGTCACCCTACCCGTGCGCGGCGGTCTGGCTAGGTGTCGAGGGCACGGCGCAAAAATGCTGCCATTTGGGCCCGCGTCACAACAGTGCTGGGACAGAAGCGGTCATTCTCGGGCGGGGTGCAGCCCCTGGTGATGCCTGCCGCTGCGAGGCGAGCTATGTCGGCTTCGAATATTGACCCATCGTCATCGATGAATGGGTTCGCACCGGTCGCATCCTCAAGACCGAGAGCTCGGGTCAGGAACGCCGCCATCTGGGCGCGGGTCACCGGATCGTTGGGACAAAACTCGGTGTTCGCTGGCGGGTTGCAGCCCCTGGTCACGTCGGTAGCGGCGAGCCATTCGATATCGGCCTCGAACATTGACCCATCGTCGTCGGTGAAGGTCGTCGGGAGTGCACGGGGGAGATCGGGTAGGGCGCGGTGGATGAGGGCCGCCATTTGCGCTCGGGTCACAGGATCATCGGGGCAGAAGCGGTCGCCCTGGGCGTTGCAGCCGCGCGTAATGCCAGCTGTCGCAAGCCATTCGATGTCATCAAGAAACGGCGACCCGGTGTCGTCGCAGAACCGGTCATCGGGGGACACGGAAAATCCAAAACAGCGGATGTTGT
>VAPH01068975.1_pt1 | contig 29361 bp, 26 predicted proteins | sample 3393861 | NCBI WGS metagenome assembly VAPH01 (sample SAMN08290439, study PRJNA428436) | hydrothermal vent metagenome | isolation source: Deep-sea hydrothermal vent chimney | place: Atlantic Ocean: South-mid Altantic Ridge | reverse complement strand
ATTATATTCCGAAACTGTTCATCTATAGCCAACTGGTTATGGCGGTAAACAAGAACAGTGCCATGTACGCAACCACCGGAACCGCTGCGAAGTTTTGGGGAGTATGGAAAGAACCACAGATGGAAAACGGAGAACGGGAGTTTGAAAAACTTCAGGAAATCGTTAATAAACCACTGGCAGAGGAGGTTACTTCCAAAATCTCAGCCACTTTTGATCTCAAGCCGGAAACACTAAAAGGCAACAGACTTGTAACCGAGCAGGACAAAGCTCTTTTTTCCCTCTGCCGTCAGGAAAGGCTTTTGGAGTTGGCGTGGAAGTTCACGGTGTTTGACGGAGGCATCAAAAAGATTGCCCGTTATCAGCAGTATTTCGTCATCAAATCTACACTGAATCGGGTAAAGCATCTTGACAGTACCGGTTCACGAAAAGGCGGTGTGATCTGGCACACCCAGGGTTCGGGAAAGTCCCTGACTATGGTGATGCTCGCCCGCAACCTGGCCTTGGATCCTGAAATTTTGAATCCGCGTATTGTTCTTGTGACAGACCGTGATGACCTGGATAAACAACTGGGGAATACTTTTGCGGCCTGTGGTCTTGAAGCAAACCGGGCGACCTCGGGAAGAAACCTGCTGGAACTGGTGGCTGAAAAGAAATCGGGCATTATCACAACCCTGATTCATAAATTCGACAAGGCGTATGCGATAAAGAAATATCAGGATGAGTCTCCCGATATTTTCATTCTTGTGGACGAAAGCCACCGCACACAATTTGGCTCCTTTTCCGCCCGGATGAGACAGATGTTTCCTCATGCCTGTTACCTTGGATTTACTGGTACTCCACTTTTGAAGCAGGAAAAAAACAATTTCACCAAATTTGGTGAACTGGTGGAACCTCATTACTCCATTACGCAGGCTGTCGAAGATGGTGCTGTCGTTCCGCTTTTGTATGAAGGTCGTCATGTAGAGATGACGCAAAACAGAGAAGCCGTTGATCTGTGGTTTGAGCGACACACGCAAGGTCTGACCAAAGAGCAGCAAGCCGATCTCAAACGGAAATACGCACGCGCTGAAATGCTGAACAAGGCGGATCAGGTCATTTACATGAGAGCTTTCGATATCGGTGAGCATTTCCGTTCCAACTGGCAGGGAACAGGATTCAAAGCACAGTTGGTGGCTCCCAACAAAGCATCGGCGCTCAAGTACAATGCGTATCTGAATGACATAGGTGTTGTCAGTTCAGAGGTTGTTATCTCGCCACCGGATATGCGTGAAGGCTATGAGGAAACCGACGACGAAACTACCGATGACGTCGTTAAGTTCTGGCAAAAAATGATGAAGCGCTACGGCCGCGAGGAAGAGTACACCAAGCAGCTCATCAACCAGTTCAAGCATGGCAGCGATCCTGAAATTCTTATTGTCGTTGATAAGCTGTTGACCGGTTTTGACGCACCAAGAAATGCGGTTCTCTATTTGTGCAGGGTTCTTAGAGAGCATACGCTGCTTCAGGCAATTGCACGGGTCAACCGTCTCCATGAAGGCAAGGAGTTCGGCTTTATCGTCGACTATGCAAGCGTCCTCGGTGAGCTGGATAAAGCGCTTACCATGTACAGTGCATTTGAGGGATTCGATGAATCCGACCTTGTTGGCACTATGACATCCATTAATAGAGAGATAGAAAAACTGCCGGGCCGGTATTCCGATCTTTGGGATCTATTCAAAACGGTTAAGCATTCTTACGATGAAGAAGCCTATGAACTGTTGCTTGCTGATAGAGAACAACGAGATGAGTTTTACAGCCGTCTTTCAGAGTTTGGAAAAAATCTCGGCATCGCTCTCTCTTCTGAAAAGTTTTTGTCCGGGACGGATGAAAAAACTTTGTCCAGGTACAAGGCTGATATGAGAAAGTTTCAGTCCCTTAAGGCGTCTGTTAAATTGCGTTACGCTGAAGCCATTGATTACCGGGATTATGAGCCGAAAATCAAGAAACTGTTGGATACCCACATTCATGCCAATGAGGTTATTCAGCTCAATGAACCGGTAAATATCTTCGATGACAAAATGTTCAACCAAGTGAAGGAGGAGCAAGGAGTATATCAAATTAGGAAAACCACGGCTTCCAAAGCCGATACGATTGCTCACGCAACTAAAAAAGTCATTACAGAAAAAATGGACGAAGATCCTGCTTTTTATGAGAAATTTTCAAAACTTATTCAGCAGGCTATTGAAGACTTCAGAGCCAAAAGAATGTCCGACTTAGATTACCTGCATAAAGTTGTTGATATCAGGAATAAGATTGTTGGCAAGGTTCACGATGATGTTCCAGATAATCTGTCCGGCAACGAGGATGCCATGGCCTATTATGGTGTATTGAAACCGTTCCTTGAAAAACATGACTTGAATGAAGCGGATCTTGAATCAATCACTGCCGACACCGCAATTGCGATACACGGTATTCTTAAAAAGCATAAAAAGGTTCAATTCTGGGATGATGAAGACGCTCAGAAACAAACTGTAAATGAAATTGACGATTACCTCTATGATGAACTTAAAACAGAAAAAGGCATTGAATTGTCGCTTGATCAGATGGATGACATTATTGAAAAGGTGCTGCAGGTGGCAAAGCACAGGAGTTATAAATAATGGAGGCATTAATTCATAACGACAAACACTCGGTTGTTTACGGGCGAAAGACTATTGATTTCAGTCTGTTCTATTGTGACAGAAAAACGATGGAAATTGCTGTGCATCCTGACAGTACAGTTATTGTCAAAGCTCCCGTGCAATCAGACATTACGTTGATAGAGAAGAAGATAATTACAAGGGCTCGATGGATTCTCAGGCAATTGAATTATTTTAAGCAGTTTAATTCAAAGACGCCTGATCGATGTTACGTGAACGGTGAAACCCACCTGTATCTTGGAAAGCAGTACCGCTTAAAGTTATCCGAGGGACCAGAAAACTCCATCAAATTATCTCGCGTCTTTTTTCATGTCACTTGCCGGAATGAGGCGACTCAGGATATAGCCAAGAAACTTTTAAATCAATGGTACTCGAAAAAGGCACAACTGCAATTTGCGGAGAGTATGGATCGCTGCTGGCAAAAATTCAACAGCCTCGGCATTGGCAAGCCTAGACTATCCATTAAACGAATGCAAAAAAGATGGGGCAGCCTTTCAGGCAAGGGCACAGTAACCCTCAATACAGATTTGATTAGAGCACCTAAAGAGTGCATTGACTATGTGGTCACGCATGAGCTGTGTCATCTGAAATATCATGATCATAGCCCCGAGTTCTATAAACTCCTCGACTCTGTCATCCCGGGCTGGGAAAAGATAAAACATAAACTTGAACTCAGTATGGTGTGATTATAACCAGGAAGATTTTATTGAATATAGAATGGGGAGCTGAGCTATGAACGTTCAAGACGCAGCCATACAGGTATTGAAAAAAGCCGGAAAACCTCTCCATGCCAAGGAGATTGCCGAGCGGATTATTGAATCGGGTTTGTGGGTAGCGAAAGGCAAAACGCCGGGGGCTACTGTTAGCGCACGTCTTTATTCTGACATCATAAAAGCATGGGGACCAGTCGACCTTTGTAAAGGTTGCACCTCAGACATTCTCCCTTAGGGATGTACAGCTTGTTGCAGTTTGCGATGTGAAAGATCCCGAGTCAAAGAACGAGGGTTCTTTAATAAGCCCCAAAGCGACCTATTCATTTCTGGAAGCTGCAGAGAAAGTGCTGGACCAGTTTGGTCATCGGAACTCCATGCATTACCGGGATATTACCGATAAAGCTCTCAGTCAGGGATGGCTGAATACCTGTGGAAAGACTCCAGAAACAACTATGAACGCTCAATTGGTAACGGAGCTGAAACCCATAAAGTTCGGGACATTGTTACTTGGATTGCATAAATATTGACTACCTGCCACCATCCATATTCATCTTCAGCTATCTTTTTGCCTGCCATTTCAGGTTCTTCTTTCAAGTTTTTTTTGATAATCCTTCCACCCTGGGGAGGGGGAATACGTTGGTCCAGCAAATAGCGCAAAAGGCCTAACCATCTGCTAAACTTGACCGCCTAAACTTACTGGGCTTTCTTTATCACTTGGTTTGCTTATATTGTTATGGTATCCTTTACTTGTAGTTTGCTCGGCGCTCGGCGGCAAGTTACCAGGTTGTTCGCTTAATATTATTTGAAAGCATTCCAGGAGAATTTACTTGCAATATCATTTTGAGTGGAATTCCCAAAAAGCAAAAACGAATATTACAAAACATAAAGTATATTTCGAAAACGCGGCAACTGTTTTTCAGGATCCCAAAGCTATATCTTTATTTGATGATAAACATAGCGAAAAAGAAGATAGGTGGATAACATTGGGGAGTTCCTCTGATGGCAGTTTATTAGTCGTTCACCATACCTTTAATCAAACTGACAATAAAACAGCCAACATAAGGATTATTTCAAGCAGAAAGGCAACTAAGAAAGAAGTACATTATTATTTGGAGGAACAAAAATGAAGAAAGAGTACGATTTTTCTAAAGGAGAAAGAGGGAAATTTTATAGTAAGGGGCTGAAACTTAGCCTGCCAATTTATTTGGAACCCAAAACCTTTAAATTTGTTCAAGGTATTGCCGAAAAGAAAAACCATGATCTTTCAACTGTCGTAAATGAATTAATTAAATCTGATATGAAGATAGCAGAGCTCATAAGGTAAAAAGCGACAAAGCGCTCAAGCTGACCCGGTAAGCCTCAGCGGTTTTTTTTTAAACTTTACGCCTGCCACAGGCTGTGCCCGGGCCGACTCAGCGCAGACGTTACAAAAAATCATTGAGGATAAAAAATATGGAAACATTAAAGGAAGAAGCAATACATGCAATTAACAAATTACCGGAAACCGCTGACATTGATGAAATAATGTACCGAATTTATGTAATCGATAAAATTAAAAAAGGGCAGGAAGCCATAAAGGACGGTAAAAGTATTTCTGTTGCATCTTTGAAAGAAGAAATAAGATCATGGTAATTTGGTCAAATCCTGCAAAACATGATTTGAAAAAGATTCACGATTTTATAGCTGAGAATTCCAAATACTATGCGCTAAAAGTGTCGCAAGAGTTTGTTGAAAAGTCAGAAATATTAGATGAATTCCCAGAAATAACTTCACACTTTTAGTGCTCATATTTGGATCAGATTTGGCCGGTCCGATTGAGCAAAACCGCAGGAATATCAGGGCTGTTTTGAGGCTTTTCTTAAATTTTATTAAAGCCAGCGTGACGGGGAATAGTTGCCCCGTAGTTCTCTAAGTACGGCCTGCATGAGTATCTGGCGGCCCCAGTTATACTGGCCCCAGGGGTAGAGAAACCTGAATATTTCAACAATAACCTTCCGCTTGTCCCTGCCTTGAAGTCTGGATAGAGCCTCCCTAAAGTCTGCCTCATGCGGCCGGTCAAAAAGTATTTTTATCGGGTTCCACTGGTCCGAGCAGCGGCGCACTTCGGATGCTATCGTCTCACGGTAGACAGATTGCAGGTCCGAGTTTCTGCGCATTGATTCCACGGCTGCCTCTCCGGCTATCGCTCCTGAGTGAAGCGCACAGCTCATGCCCTCGGCTATCATGTTTAAAAAACCTGCGGCCTGGCCTGTGACGATTACATTTCCTTTACCAAAAACGTATCGGTTGATGAGAGAAAGACCAAAATTATTTACTACTCCCTCCCGATCCTCGGTTGGCTTAAGCTTCACACCATAGTGCTGTTCCAGGTACTCGATTGTCATCCGGTGGCGCCTGGAAAGTTTTTTTTCTTCGGCGTCGTGTCCAACGCCCACGATCTGCCGGCCGTTTCGCTCGTGGCTCCATGTATAGTAACCAAGCTCCGGATGAAACCAGAAGTGAAAATACTCAGGGTCCAGTGGGCATTCGATTATCTCATGCAGGTGCTGCTTGACCATAAACCACTTTATGCTTTTTCTGTAGCCGGGGTAGAGGCTGCGCACCACTTGTGAATTAGTTCCGTCAGCACCTATGACCAATCGTGCCCGGTAGCGGATCTCCTCTCCATTTCGCCTTGCAAAGACTTCGACATATTTTCCCTTGTCCTCAAGATCGATGAGGCAGGTGTTATCGTGAACTTCCACCTTGCTCTGCTTTATGGCCCAATAGTCAGAGTTTTTGCGATTTAGATGAGGAGTTGAACCATGATCAAACTCCATAGGCATCTGTATCATTCCTCTGAAGTGAAACGTAACGCCGCGGCAAGAGGTGGGATCATGAAGTACTTCTCTTGGAAGAGGACCGAAGTTTTCTATCAGGAATCTGTGTCCACGAGGAGAAATAATGCCGCTGCATGGTTTGTTGCGCGGAAGTGTGTAGCGATCTATAGCGACTGTCTCGTAGCCCGCGTCTACCAGGCGCTTTGAAGCTGCCGATGCTGAAAGGCTCGCTCCCACGATCAGAACGTCTACTTCTCTTATGCTTTCAGGTTTGTTTCCTGGTTTGCTCACAGAGCGTCTTCTCCGACAAGTTCTGCTACGTGAATAACCGGTATATTTTCTACGGCTTTTTTAAAAATCCCGATATCCTCCACCGACTCAACCACTATTCTATTGAAGCTACGGTCTTCAAGTATCCAGCGAATCTGCTTAGTACTTTTAGGTGTAAATTCGTTTCCAAGTTCTGTATTTATGCATCCCCCGGTTGGAATGGCGATGCGTTGAAGATCAAGGTTCATTCTGCACCCTGTCTGTATGCTTATCTCGGTATAAAAGGGCATGCACCGTTTAAAATCTATGTTATAGGAACGGGCCTCGATAATGTATAAGTCAGTCGGTTGAAGTGCGTTTTTTATCGCTGGAAGCCTTAACAGCGCTTCGCCAAGGCCGATTATCTCTGTATGAAGTTCTGGTATTAGGGCACGTATATAGACTTTAAAAAGTCCATCGGCGATTACAATTTTTCTCAGGCGGATAAGTGTTCGAAGAAAGGCTTCAGCCATTTCGACTTTCGGCATAATACCTGTCTCAAATGCCTTTAATGCGAGATCCAGTCTGTTGTCTTTGTCCAGTTGTAGATTAAGAAGGCTGATTGTGCATTTTAGTATTTTTTCACTTTTCAGCAGGGCTGCACTTGGTAGTAATAAATTTGTATTATTATTTCTATTATTAATGGTTTGAACGTTGAGTTTTTGCGGCCGAACCTCTTTGTGCTTTTCATTAACTTCTGCACGGAGTTTAAGCGTGATGGCAACTGTGCGGGTACCCATTGAGCATGCTGCTTCGCATGAGCCGCATAAAATACATGCGTCAACCGAATTTCTTATCTCCTCGGGTTTTGCCCCGCCCTGAAGCGCCCGGGCACGGCCTGCAAATGTCAGAATTGTATCATGGCTCTGTTGCCATATGGGGCACGGCAGCATGCATAGGCCGCAGCCATTACACTTTTCATATCCGTTAACACCCTTCTTAGTCAGCATCAAAATACCACATCCGGGTTTAGGATCATAGCCGGATCTGCTTTCTGTTTCATGGCCAGGTGTTTATCCACAAGTTCATCACCAAAAGCTTGTCTTATGTAACCCTTCATCATGCCTCCGAAGCGGTAGTAGCTCGTACCCATGTCAATGCCGATGTCGTATATCTCGTTCTTAAAGGATTGAAAGTGGTCACGGCTGTAGTTATGTTTTCCGAGCATTGGCTCGAACTCGCAACCGTAGCCAAAGCCATGAGCGTCAGGTGGAATACAGGAAAGCTCATAACGCGGTCTGTTTTTAAAAGATCCGAAAAGTTTGATGCCTACGCAGTAAAGAGTATAGTGCGGAAAATATCGTCTACAGACCTTGTTGCCTCTTTCTACAGCCTCTGCGAACTTTTCCGAACTGGTCGCCAGATCCGGAATTATCATCTCTTTCCCTCCCCAGAATTTCCAGACAGCGCGTGAGAAGACTACTGTTCTATCAACTATTTTACCTTCATGCATGTGCCCTGGCGGACTTAACTCCGGAAGCAGACTTCTCTTACGTTCAAGAAGATAAAGGGCTTCCTTGACTCTCCAGGGATGAAGTGCATAGTGTGCAGCCATGTGAAGAGCAAAGCCGATTTCGCCGTGTCCACTTATGCTGTTTTTGTACTTACTGAAGAACTCCCGCTCTTTCTCGTCGGAATCAAATGCAACCAGCAGATTGATAGCGCGGTCAAGCATTGTCAGAATGCCAAGGTAATCGGCTGCTTCTTCCTCAACCAGAAAACGGAGGTCATCAATAGATGTCCTAAGGGAGCTGTAGTAGAAATAATGCATGGTGATTGGAGTGAAAGCCCGTATTTTGAGAGTCGCCTCGGTGATAACGCCGAACTGTCCGTAGCCAAGCAGAACTCTCTCAAATAATTCCGTATTTTCCTGTTCGTTGCACTCTACGATCTCGCCTGTAGGGGTGACGACTTTTAGAGCTATGGCCTGGTCTGCGCTGCAACCGAACTTCGGGGAGTTGATGTCTATACCGCCGACCCCAAGTGTGCCACCTACAGAGGAAGTCATATTAAGCGGCGCTGACATGTAATCAAGGCCACGTCGCCTCAGAACTTCGGCCAGCGAATGCCAGTATATTCCTGCCTCGGTGCGAACGGTTAAATCGTTTTTGTCGATATGAATGACATTGCTCATGCCCCGCATATCGAGTTGAAGACCTCCAAAGGATACGCATTCGCCTTCAGTGGTAAGCCCGCCGCCGCGCACAGAAACAGGGACTGTATGCTTTTGGGCCGCCTTGAGGGTTGTTGCCACATTCTCAGATGACCGGGCCACAAGCACACCTCGGGGCATGCCCATGGCAATACCGCCGCCGTCGGTAATGTATCCCGAGCGGCCAGCCAGGCTCTGATTGATTGTTATGCCTTGAGATGCAAGTTCTGAGGTAAAGGCCTCCCATCCCTCTCCGTCCCAGCGTGAAGGATTGGTTTGCTGCCTGGAGACTCCTTTTAGGGAGTCAGCAGGTAAAGTGTCAATATTGATGATATTCTTAATCTTCATGAATATCTAGATCAAGCGTTCGAAGCGCTGTATCCACCGGCTCGACAATGGCGATATTTTGTCCCGATGCAGCTCCCAGTTCTTTAAATTTACGCGCGGCCGGAAACACCCTGGTTTCCATTGATCCGACTGCTTTATTGTATGCTGTGCTGGCTTTCTCCAGTCCCTTACCGGTTTCCACCAGATGCTCGGACAGAACTCTCATGCGTTCATAAAGCTGTTTGCCGAGCTCGCTGATCTGCTGTGCATTCTTTGCGATCTGCTCTTGTCTCCATCCGTATGCAACAGCGTGCAGCAGAGCTATAAGCGTTGTGGGAGTCGCTATTATAACGCGTTTTTTCATGCCGTCTTCAATTAAACCGTGATCCTGATCGACCGCGGCGGCAAAGAACGACTCTCCTGGGATAAACATAACAACAAACTCGGGGGTTTCTTTGAATTGGCTCCAGTAGGCTTTTTCACCAAGGCTGTTCATGTGTGTGCGAAGCTGCCGTGCATGATGTGCGAGGTCTCTCTTTTTATGCTCTTCTGACTTTGCTGAAAGCGCATTTAGATATGCCTCTAGCGGTACTTTGGAATCAACAACTATCTTACGCCCGGCTGGAAGATGAACAACCATGTCAGGACGAATACGGGTTCTGTCGGAGTTCTCTACCGTAACCTGTTCCGTAAAATCGCAGTGTTCCGACATCCCTGCCAGTTCAGCCACTCTTTTAAGAGTCATCTCTCCCCAACGGCCCCGCACCTGTGGCGAACGTAAAGCCGTGACCAGATTTCCGGTCTCTTCCTGGAGCTTTGTATTAGAGGCTGACAGAATTTTAAGCTGCTCTTCCAGACTTGTGTATGCTCCATGACGGCTTTTTTCAATACCTGTTACATGTTCTTCAAAGCGTTTCAATGATTCGGCAAGGGGTTTTACCAAGCCGTCTATGGCCTCCTGGCGTTTTCCCAGATCGCCTCTGGATTCGGCAAGAACCTTATCAAACGTCTCTTTTGCCAGATTCATGAAGGCCCGGTTGCTGTTGTCAAGAGTATCTCCGGCCAGGGCTTTGAATGTATCTGTAAGTTTGTGCCTGGCTTCATTCAAGGTTTTTTTCTCTTCGTCCAGGCGCTGGATAGTCTCTAGGAGTTGTGTTTCAGCCCTGATCTTGCATTCGCGTTCAGTATCCAGTATGGATCGTAATTCATTAAGATTATCATCAGAGCTTAAGATTTGTGCGCGTAGCTCCGCTGTTGTGCCTTCAGCAGTGGCGGCCCTGCGTTCAGCTTCAGTCAGCCTTGCCGAAAAAATATTTCTGAAGTGGCTGCTAGCGGTCAGCCACACTATCAGGCTGGCTAGGCTCGCGGCTGCTAATCCAGACGCAATTATATATAAGGTGTTATCCATTCTTATTCCTAAAGGGGTATTGTAACCGCTAAACTACAAAGGTATAAAGCCTAGAATCCTATCACCTTGTCATTTCAGTCATAGCCACGGTCTGGTTGAACCTTAGAGGTCACCATTGTGCTTAAGCCGGAGAGATATGCATATAAGTATAGAAAAAATTTGTAGGATAATATGGATCTTACTTTGCGGAAGTCGCTGTAAATATTGGTGTTTCAACAACGAAAAATATCAAAAATAAGAATCATGACTCTCTGGCTGCATCCAGGCAACACCACGCGTAAAGGGCATCGTACATCTCGAATTGCCGCTTTAGGTTTTTTTTATCATCAGGATATCTAAGGCCAAAACCTACTGCAATGGCTTCAAAGCCTGCGGCAAGAGGGTCATTTTCTGGTTTATGGGTGTCGGCTGCATTAACGATTTTGGCAAGCCTGAGCAGTGGTTTATCAGTGAGTTCGTACTGCCGGATTATGACATCAAAAGTACATAGATCACCGTCATGATCAAGATCGGAACCAGGAGAGTCAAAGGGGATCGCTGATTCTTTTTCGGCAACTGTTTTAACCTGGCTCTTTGGGACAAAAATAAATTCTGCCTCAGAATCTATAAAACGCTTTATAAGCCAGGGGCATGCTACTCTGTCCACATGAACGTGTGAGCGTGTAATCCATTTCATCCTTTTGTCTCTCCTTTGGTTTTGATATTAATTTTAACCTAACCTAACTTAACTACAGCCAAAATATTTCAGATTATTGGCGACTATTTTTTCCGTATCTTCCAGTAAATGACCAAAGCGGGCTTTCAGGTCATCCTGAAGATGTTGAACATATTCCCGAGCACCTTCCTCACCATATTTCTCTTCAAACATTTTTGCAAATTCCAGGACGCGACCAATGTCGTGGCGTTCCTCTTTTTTTTCAGGATCATCAATCCATTTGTGAACCTCAAGATAATCCTTACCAGTTCTTTCAATGCTTTTCTGCGTATGTTTTTCAATAGATGGCATATTTTGTTCTCCTTATAATTTTGTTGTCATAATATTATTGTAAATCTTACGATAAAATGAGAAAAAATACACGATTGTTACTTTAAATCAAAACAGTCTAAACAAAAAAAAATATCACATTATCAATGTCTTGATTCGTACTTTTAGTGCTCTTTGTGTTCTTCGTGGTAAACTTGTTACCTTATGATGATTCAAAGCATTGCAGGTCTTGTGGTTTTTGCGCTTATTGCCTGGCTTATGAGTGAAAACCGCAGACGGGTTTCGATGAAGACTGTGATAATCGGTATGACAATACAGCTGGTATTTGGAGTTGTGCTGCTGAAATTTTATGTTTTCAGGGAGTTTTTTATATCATTAAATAGTATTATTTTATCTCTGGAAGAATCCACCACTGCAGGATCGTCCTTTGTATTTGGTTATCTGGGAGGAGGTAATCTTCCTTTTGATGAAAAATTCCCGGGAGCAAGTTTTATTTTGGCCTTTAGGGCTCTGCCGCTTGTTTTGGTGATAAGTGCGTTATCTTCACTTTTGTTTTACTGGGGAATTTTACCGCGTGTTGTAAAAGCGTTTTCATGGCTCTTACAGAAAACAATGCAGTTAGGGGGAGCCGAGGGGTTGGGTGTTTCGGCCAATATATTTGTAGGAATGGTTGAAGCTCCGCTTTTTATACGTCCCTATCTAAGAGATATGACCCGAAGTGAGATTTTCACTTTAATGACCTGTGGCATGGCAACAATAGCAGGCACTGTCATGGTGCTTTATGCCAGCATTTTAAGCTCTGTAATTCCGGATATCATGGGACACATTCTGACAGCTTCCATCATAAGTGCTCCGGCCGCAATAGTTGTTTCAAAAATTATGATTCCTGAAATCTGTGAACCGACATCAGGCGGAATTAGTCATCCGGAAAAATCCTTAAGCTCTATGGATGCTCTTACAAAAGGCACGGTTCAAGGAGTGGAACTGCTTATTAATATTATTGCCATGATCATAGTGCTTGTGGCCATGGTTCATCTTGCGAATTTAACTCTCGGGATCTTGCCTGATATTGAAGGAGGTCCAGTTACCCTTCAAAGAATACTGGGATATATAATGGCTCCTGTGGTTTGGCTTATGGGGGTTCCAGCGGAAGAGGTTTTAACTGCTGGATCGCTTATGGGAACTAAAACTGTGTTGAATGAATTCATAGCCTATCTTGATATGGCTCACCTGCCCGAAGGAGTTTTAAGTCAGAGAAGCATGGTGATAATGACATATGCCTTATGCGGTTTTGCAAATCCAGGAAGCCTTGGAATAATGATAGGTGGCATGGGAGCCATGGCTCCTGAACGACGGGATGAGATAGTTTCGCTGGGATTTCGTTCAATAGTAGCCGGTACTCTTGCCACTTGCATGACCGGCGCAATTGTCGGAATTCTTCAATTCTCGTAGCTTAGGGCTTGTCCTTATACAAGAATAAAAACAGAATTCCTAATAGTCTTCAGATTTTAGTCTATAAACCCTGAGTATTTGTTGCTTCATTCATACTTCCGCTGCGGAAGCCCTCAAGGTCTACACACACATATCTGAATCCAATATTTTTCAGTTCCTGTACTATATCGGCTGCCAGCAGGTCAGCAAGCCTATTACGGTCGACCTCAATTCTGGCAAGTTGCTGGTGATATCTGACCCTGACATTTCTGAACCCTAAAGTTTTTAAAACATACTCTGCTTTTTCTACTTTTGAAATAGCCTCGGATGTGATTGTCTGACCGTACGGAAACCTTGAGGCGAGGCATGCCATGGACGGTTTATCCCAAGTGGGCAGATCCATGCTTTTGGAAAGCAGCCTGATTATCTTTTTATCCAGACCTGCCTCGGCAAGAGGACTTCTCACTCTGTGCAACTTTGCCGCTCTGTGTCCCGGTCTATGACCAAGCAGATCATCCGAATTTGTGCCATCGACAATGCAGTGTATGCCTTCAGCCTCTGAAACTTCCAGCAGTTTGCCAAACAACTCATCCTTGCAGTGGAAACAACGATCATCAGGGTTGGCCAGAAACAGGCTATTGTTTAACTCATCTGTTGTTACAACAATACTCCTTATTCCGTAGGCTTCAGTGAACTTGAGTGCAGAGGACAGTTCGACTCTGGGTAGTGTTTGAGAATCTCCTATTACGGCAAGAACATTCTCACTTCCAAGGAGATCATAAGTAAACTTAAGAAGAAAAGAGCTGTCCACACCTCCTGAAAAGGCAACAAGTACCTTCCCCATACCTCTGAGGATTTCTTTTAGTTTTTCTTCTTCTGGCAATGTAATTTTCTAATGAAGCTGTTTAATGTTGAATTTTTCCTGGTGGAGCGATGGGTCTGATTTCAAGGTTACATGGAGGTTGTACTGCTTTTCAAGCTCTTCCAGACCTAACTGTTCCTCGTCATAAAGAAGATCTATAACTGATGGATGTGCAGAAACAATAAACCTTGCTCCTGTCATTGAAGGGCTCATACGGTGCAGTTTTCGTAGGATTTCGTAGCATACGGTAATGGCTGATTTAATTCTCCCTTTTGCTTCGCAGTAGGGACATGCCTCGCAGAGAGTGCGTTCAAGGCTTTTGCGAACTCTTTTTCTGGTCATCTGTACAAGGCCCAGCTCTGATACATTCAGTATTGTATTTTTTGCTCTGTCCCTGGCCATTGCTTCTGAAAAATCAGAGAATAGTTTTTGGCGATTTTCTTCTATCTCCATGTCTATGTAGTCTATGATGATAATACCGCCCAGGTTTCTGAGGCGAATCTGGTATGCGATTTCTTTCACCGCTTCAAGGTTTGTCTTGAGGATGGTATCTTCCAATGTTTCCTTGCCGACGTACTTTCCTGTATTTACATCGATAGTGACAAGAGCCTCTGTTTGATCAATCACTATATACCCTCCGGATTTGAGCCAAACCTTCCGGCCAAGCGCTCTCGAAATATCCAGTTCAATACCGAAAACATCGAACACTGGTTCGTTGCCGTCGTAGTGCTCAATTCTGCTTTCGAGTTTTGGGAAATAATTACGCACGAAATCAAGCAGCCGCTGGTACTCTTTGTCAGAGTCGATGATAAGACGATCCACGTCATTATGAAGAAGATCTCGAATGCTTCTAAAGGCAAGGTCGAGATCATTGTAAAGCATGCATGGAGCGGAAACACGTTCATTTTTGCTCCGAATATTCTCCCATAAAAGATGTAGGAACTCCATGTCACGGGCAAGTTCGTTCTCTGAACACTCCTCGCTCATCGTTCTTGCAATATATCCGTATCCGGGTTTTTTCAACTTCTCGACAATAGTTCGCAGTCTCTCCCTTTCCTCCTCGTTGGTCAAACGACGTGAGATACCGATATGTTCCACATTGGGCATAAGCACAAGATACCGGCCTGGAATTGTGGTATAAGTGGTGACCCTGGCACCTTTTGTTCCAAGGGGGTCTTTTGAAACCTGAACCATAACCTCTTGCCCCTCTTGAAGAGTCTCCTCTATTGGATGATGTTCGTTTCGATTCCTGCCCGGAAGTGGAAGTTCTCCCAGTGGTGGAAGCGAATCTACGTTATCATCTTCGTCCAGAACCCCCTGATAATCCATAATATCTGTAAAGACATCGGAGACATGAAGAAAGGCGGCCTTTTCCAGACCTATGTCGACAAAGGCAGACTGCATGCCTGGCAGGATTCGGGCAATTTTACCCTTATAAATATTTCCAACCAGGGAGGCGTTTCGTTTCCTCTCGATATATAGCTCGGCCGCCTGGCCGTTTTCCAGAAGAGCAACTCTGGTTTCATAACTGGTGGCGTTAATGATTATTTCGCAGTTCATGTGGTTGGTTTATTTGTTTTTTTGATCTGAGAAATCAGTCGGATCAGACCAATCGGACCGATCCGACTGATCAAAGCAAGTTTCCTTCAGGTTACACCTGTAGTTTACCATCGGTTTAGGTTCTCCATCGGTGTCAGCCAACCGTTTCTGAATCCGTAAAGTTCTAATCGTTCAATATTAAGTGCCGTAACAGCTTCCGGCTCAAGACGGAGAATTTTAGCAAGCAATTCAGATAGCCGCAGCTTGGTTTCGCCTCGGTCAAGAGCAGTAAGAAACAGCTTGTTTCCATCCACTTCAGCTTTCTCAATCAAGGGGCGAAGATTGACTGTTATACGCCTTCCGCTTTTTCCTACTTCACGTTCAACCGGGATTTCAGCATTTAGCAGAGGCTCTGGCAGGACAAAGTTCTTCGGAAGATCCACCCTGTACTGGTATCGGCTTATAAAACGGTTTAGCGAAATAACACGTTTATCGGCAAAGCGTATCGCGAAAACTTCGATCCCCTCTGGCAGTGCAGCGTTTAGTCTGTCTTTGGCTTTTTCAGGCTCTATTGATGTAAGAATTTCCATATCGAAATATTCAGCGTGACCAGCTATGCCAACCCCAAGCGCAGGACCAAAAGATAGCTTTGGCTGTGGATGAAAACCCTTAGAGTAATCCGGCATAATGCCCCCAGCCATGCGGACTGCCCGTATTATTGTCTCTTTAAGTTCCAGATGAGAAAGAAAACGAGTTCTGCCTGTTTTAGCATATTTTACTCTGAACCGGGTTGGAGCCGAAAGTATGACAGGACGTTTCACCTGTGGCAGCGCAGCCACTTCTGTTTCTACGTTTTCTGTAGAGGATATATTCATACTTTTGCAGCCAAGGCCGCAAGCAAGGCATTTCTCCCGGCACTCTGGAGAGACTTCAGTTGCTGATGCACGCTCCCATTCTTTTTTTAAAAATTCCTTACTTACTCCTGAATCTATAATGTCCCAGGGAAGGTCATCATCCAGTAAGAATTCTCTTCGGGCCGACTCGGGCCCTATCCCGGTTTCCTCCATTGCTTCGCACCAGCGTGGATAGTCAAATATCTCGGTCCAGCCGTCAAAACGACATCCTTTTTGGAAGGCGTTGTAGAGCAGGCCTGCCGTGGCTTCACCGCCTCTGGCGAATATGGATTCCAGGATACTGGTTTCAGGATGGTGCGGTTTGATCTTGAAAAAACGGCCCGAAAGGCCGCGCCGAAGTTCTGCCTGTTTCATACGTATTTCCTCAAGAGGTATCTGCCCCATCCATTGAAACGGTGTATGCGGTTTCGGCACAAAAGTTGAAATGCTTACATTTATATTCACCCTGCGGACTTTAGCCTTTTTTGCCACGCGAACGGCCTGCTTGGCCATTGTGATAATGCCTTCGATGTCTTCGGCGGTTTCCGTAGGAAGCCCTATCATGAAGTAGAGTTTAAGAGTTTCCCATCCTTCTTCAAACAGGGCCTGCAAACTCTCCATGTAATCGTCCTGGCTAATGGTTTTATTGATCACATTACGAAGCCTTTCGGTTCCGGCTTCCGGCGCGATTGTATAGCCTGTTTTTCTTTCGCCTTTTAGTTGCCTGAGCATTTTACGGTCTGCTGAACCCACTCGGAGTGATGGCAGAGAGAGAGCAACATGAGTTTCCTTAAGCCGCTCATTTACAGTTTGTATAAGGGGGAAAAGACAACCGTAATCGCCTGCTGAAAGTGATGTGAAAGAGAGATCCGAGAAACCCGTATTGCGTATTGACTCTTCGGCAAGCCGGATAACAGTAGACATCGAGCGTTCCCTCATTGGCCTGTAAATCATACCAGCCTGGCAGAATCTGCAACCACGGGGACAGCCTCGCCCTATCTCGATTGCCACGCGGTTATGTATTGCCTGGTGCGGCACAACCGGAGAGGTAGGGAAATAAGCCTGATCCAGGTTATCTACTATCCTGCGGCGAATAGGGAGCTTTTTATGGCCTTGTTTGTGAATAGATGGAATGTATAATCCTTTTATCTCCGCTAATGCGCTTAGTTTTTCAGTTCGGCTTGCCCCCTTTAGATCTCTTAGGATAAGTATTATTTCCGGAACTGCTTCTTCTCCGTCTCCTATTAAAAAAGCATCTATAAATGGCAGAAGTGGAGCGGGGTTTGAGGTGCAGGGGCCGCCGGCAAGAATCACCGGATCTTCATTCTTTCTGTCATCTGAATGAATCGGAATACCTGCAAGGTCAAGCATGTTTAAAAGGTTGGTATACGACAGCTCGTACTGAAGGCTGAAGCCCACAACATCGAAATCTGCAAGTGGCTTGGCTGTTTCCATTGATCTTAGCGGTTCGTTACGACTTCTCAGCATAGCTTCGTAGTCGGCCCAAGGTGCAAAGCATCTTTCTGCCGCAGCCCCCTGCATATTGTTGATCAATCCGTATAGAATTTTCATGCCCAGGTGCGACATGCCGATCTCGTAAGTGTCCGGGAATGCCAGGCAGAAGCTGAATGCGGTCTCCGGCTTATAGACAGCATTTATCTCACGGTTGATATATCGGCTCGGTTTTCTTATATAGTTAGGTATTGAGTACATAAATCTCCGTCACAAAATAAAATTAGTAAAGGGCGAAAAAAACTATCATGAAACCCCTAAAAATGCAAGCTGGTCGTCCTTCAATAAAACAGCTCAAAGCGTCTCATTTTTATGTTAATAAGTATGGCTATGGCCAGGTAGTTTGTAACCAGCGCAGTACCTCCGTAACTCATAAAAGGCAGAGGAACTCCCACCACAGGGGCTAGTCCGAGCGTCATTCCTATATTTACCGTAAAATAAAACGAAAGCATAAGAACTATTCCGACCGAAAGAAAATATCCGTAACGGTCCTTGGCCCTTGCAGCTGTCTCAAGCCCTCTCATTAGAATCAGCAGAAAAAAACATATAAAAATTATAGAGCCTATAAACCCCCATTCTTCGGCAAAGATGGAGAATACAAAATCCGTGTGTTTCTCCGGGAGAAACCGTAGCACTCCCTGTGTTCCGTTGGTGTAGCCTTTTCCCAGAAAGCCGCCGGATCCTACCGTTATTTTTGATTGTGCTATCTGGTAGCCGATTCCTGAAGGATCCACCTCGGGTTTGACAAAGGCAACTATCCGATTTTTCTGATACTGTTTCAGGCCCGACCAGAAGACATTTCCAAGAAAAGGCACGGCAAGAGCCGCTGTTAGAATCAGTGCTATCAGTACCTGCCGCTTTACTCCTGCAACAAGAAGCATTGCGGTGAAGATAAAGGCAAACATAAGCCCTGTGCCCAGGTCTGGCTGGGCCAGCAGCAGAGCAAGCGGCGCTGCCAGGAAGATCAGAAATATTCTGGCCACATCTTTCATGTTTAGAGTTTTATGTGTTTTTGACAGGTATCTTGAAAGCGCCATAATGAAAAAAATCTTCGTGATCTCGGAAGGTTGAAAAGAAACCGGGCCGATAGACAGCCATCGCTGAGCTCCCATGCCTTTATGGCCCACTACCAGAATTGCACCGAGCATAAAAACTCCAAGTGCAAAAAACGGATATGAAAAGCGATTAAACCAGCGGTAGTCCATACTGACTACAGAGAGCAGTGCTATCAGGCTTATCCCCATCCAAACAGCCTGTTTCATGTGAAAAATTGGTTGAGGGGCATCTCCTATTGGTCGTGTTGCACTGAAGATAGTTGCGATTCCAACTATCGAAAGTACAAGAACCAGGCCGAGCATAAGCCAGTCGAAGTTTGTAATGAGTCGTCTATCTATTTTCACTGATCGTTCCTGTTTTCTGAATTTTTACGCCGATAGGCCTCTATCATTGCCTTTGCTATTGGGCCGGCTGCGCTGCCTCCATGACCTCCGTGTTCCACTATAACCGAAAGGGCGATGTCGGGATTGTCTACAGGAGAAAAAGCCACAAACCATGCATGATCCTCCAAGAGTCCCTTATCGTCTTCTTTTATGGCCCTCCATGATTCAAGACTGCTGACCTGGGCTGTGCCGGTTTTACCTGCTATAGTTGTAAGGGAAGATCGTACAGATCGTGCTGTGCCGTGTGGATCTTCAACAACCCCACGTAAATCATCTTTAATTATGGCAACCGTTTCATCTCTGAACTTGGTTTCCCTCAGAACTTCTGCAACAGCATCTCTTACCAGTTTGGGCTTAAAGACTTTTCCTCCGTTTGTAAAGGTAGCAATCATTTCTGCCATCTGAAACGGAGAGGTCGAAACAAAACCCTGACCGATGGAAGCATTAAGTGTTTCACCTGGATACCAGCGCTCATTCATCTTCTTAAGCTTCCATTGTTTTGTAGGTATGATACCTGAAGCTTCCCTTACAAGGCCGAGATTTGGAGCTGAGCCAAGTCCGAGAGATTTCGCGTAGCTGGCGATAGAGTCTATTCCAAGGCGTAGGGCCATATCGTAGAAATAGACATCACAGGACTCCACAAGCGCTTTACGCATATTTACTTTCCCGTGACCTCCTCTTTTCCAACAGCGGAAAGCCCTCCTGCCAAGATGTATCCTGCCGATGCAGGTAACATGTTCTTCCGTGCTCACAAGGTCTTCTTCAAGAGCGCCCAGCGCGACCACGATTTTAAAGGTAGAGCCAGGTGGATATTGTGATTGAAGCGCGCGATTGTATAGAGGCTTTTTGGGATCATTAAGAAGCTCGTTCCATTTTTTAGAGGAAATTCCGGTTGCAAAGAGGTTTGGATCAAAGGATGGCAGGCTTACAAGTGCGAGAACTTCACCGTTATTGGGATCAATGGCTACAGCAGCGCCTGCCTTATCGCCAAAGGCATTCTCTGCCGCCTTCTGCACGGCCAGATCTATAGTCAGATACAGATCGTTTCCTTTTTCAGGCGGGCGTATTCCAACCTCTCGAATCTTCTGGCCCAGGGCATTTACTTCAAAAATACGGTCTCCGGGAACCCCACGAAGATATTTATCATATTTAGCTTCGAGTCCCCACTGACCTACATAGGCATTTGCCGGAACCTGTTTGTACTCTTGCTTATTTGCCTGGCCGGGACGTAATCGACCGAGATATCCTAAAATGTGTGAGGCTACCGGGCCATACAAGTATCTTCTGCTCACCTCGACTTCCACATGAACCCCGGGCAATTCAAGCCGTCGGGCTTCCACCCTGGCCACCTCTTTCATGGATGCATTTATTTTTACCTTGATCGGCTTTAGCGGGTAGCGGCGTCTTGCCTCGAGCTTATCTCTTAATTCTTTTAAGGGCATGGACAAAACAGATGCAAGAAGATTCTCTCTCTCTACTGGGAATTCATCTAACGTCACCGATATGTCAAAGGCGGGCACATTTTTTACAAGAGGTATTCCGTTTCTGTCGTAAATGATTCCTCTTGGTGCAGGAATTGTCTCAGTCCGAATCCTGTTGTTTTTGGCCATACGGTAGTATGCATCGCCTTCAACAACCTGAAGCTGCCAGAGCCTCAACACAAACACGGTGAATACGCATAAAATAACGGCTAGAATTCGACTGATTCTGGCTATGTGTGCTGTTCTTCTGTCAGTTCTTTGTTGCATATTAGATCAACCACGGTCCATAGCAGACCGACAATAACGGCTTGGCGAAGTACCGATGGGATATCCGGACCTCCAAGGGGTGAAAAAGAATTAAAAACTACTTTGAGTATAGCTCCGTCGAGGAGAGTCAAAAATACCATGCAAATCGTTATTATCCATCGGTGTTCTCTGAAAAAGATTCCTGGAAACCAGGCTGCTCCGTATCCTACCACGCCTTTACTGAGAGTATGCGGACCGATAATACCTCCGGAGTAGATGTCTAAAATCAGCCCTGATAAGGCTCCAAATATAAGGCCCTGTGTTTCGCCGAAGCGAAGTCCGTGAAGGAAAACCAGCAACAGTATAAGGTTTGGTTTAATTCCCCATAAAGCCGGTGTGATTGCCTGAAAAACCAGCAAGGCAACAAGTGCTGCTGCCCAACGAAGAATACTTGCGATACTCATGTTCCCGGTCGTTTTCTATTAATGCAGGAAGATCCGGATACGATTACAAGCGCTTCCTCAAGGCTGTTTAGATGCTCACTTGGCACCAGAGTTACTTCCTGAAATATACCGTAATCCAGTTGTTTTACTTTTTGGACAACGCCCACAAAAATACCCTCAGGAAATATTCCGTCCAGGCCTGATGTAATTACACCCTCACCAGATTCAACAAGTGTGTCTTTATGGACATACTTGAGGTTACAGCTATCACCTCCGCCGTCCATGATCGCCTCTTCTCTGGAGGTTTGAAACCTTACAGCTACTGACGATTTAAAATCTGTTATCAACAGCACTTTTGATGATCCTGGTGACACAGCGTATATGCGGCCTGCCAAACCACGCGCTCCAATCACTGCCATGTTAACAGCCATGCCGTCTTTTGAGCCCTTATTTATTGTAATAGTATGAGACCAATCATTTGGGTCCCCAGCTATAACAACAGCAGCTGTCATGCTGCAAGAGGGGGCTTCTTTCAGGTCCAGAAGGGTTTGAAGTCTGCGGTTTTCTGCAAGTATTTCACGAAAATTGTTGCCCTCTATATCGAACTTTTCGATTCTGAGCCGAAGCTCACGATTTTCAGCTTCGGTTCCCACGAGGAAGAGATAATCGTCCCAGGTTTCCTGAACGCCGTTAATAACAAAGTCTATCGCTTCAAATACAGGGGAGAAAATAGCAAATGCCGAGTGGTTTAATCTTTTGGAGCGGACCTGGTAGGTCATCAGTAAGAGGGACGCTATCACCAAAGCCAGCAGTATGAGGGGATATTTTTTACGGATTGACATAGTCTAAATATAGCTGCTCAGACATTGTATTTAGGTATTTAGGCTGAAGATGGAAACATCTTAATATATGGAAACACGCTGAAGCAGTTCAATATCGTCCAATGCCTTACCTACACCGTTTGCCACGGATGACAGAGGGTCATCTGCCAGCACCACAGGTAGATTCGTCTCTTTTCTGAGCAGGCGGTCAAGGCCTCTTAAAAGAGCGCCTCCACCGGCAAGTACTATGCCGCGGTCAACAATGTCAGATGCCAGTTCCGGCGGGGTGTTTTCCAGGGTTATTTTTATCGTATCAACAATGAGCGAGACAGACTCTGCAAGTGCTTCCCTGACTTCATCCTCGGTTATCGTTACTGTCTTTGGGATCCCGGAGATCAAATCCCGTCCCTTAATTTCCATCGTGAGATCACTTTTATCAATTTGTGTGGCCGAGCCGATTTCGATCTTGATCTGCTCGGCGGTTCGGTCTCCAACAAGAAGACTGTATGTTTTCTTTATGTAGTTGACTATGGCCTCATCCATCTTATCACCGCCCACGCGGACCGCCTTGCTGCAGACGATTCCGGAAAGCGAAATTACCGCAACATCAGAGGTCCCACCGCCTATGTCCACTATCATGTTTCCATAGGGTTCATCAATTGGAAGCCCCACACCCATTGCCGCAGCCATAGGTTCTTCTATTAGAAATATTTCTCTGGCTCCAGATGCTTCTGCCGCATCCCTTACCGCACGTCGTTCTACCTGGGTGATCGCCGATGGGACACCGATTACAATCCGTGGCGAAACAAAGGCGGTACGATTGTGTACTTTGGCGATAAAATATTTGAGCATCTCGCCAGTTATGTCAAAGTCAGCGATCACTCCGTCTTTCATAGGCCGAACAGCTTGTATGTAGGAGGGGGTTTTTCCTAGCATTCGTTTTGCTTCACTGCCTACGGCCAGAACTCTGTTTTTTCTCTTGTCTACGGCCACCACAGATGGCTCATCGCAAACAATACCCTTGTTCTTGAGAAAAACCAGCGTGTTAGCCGTGCCAAGATCAATAGCCAGATCATTCGAAAAGAAACCTAGAATTTTCTTGAAAAACATCAAGCTGCCTCCACAATTTGAGTATCAGCAAGTTCATCGCCGAAGCGTTTACCAGTCGAACTTCCGACCACCAGCAGACTTTCAAATAAAATCACTGCACCAGCGCACAGCCAACCAATGAGTGGAACAGTCCACAATATTCTGGCTATCATTAATGGCGTATTCCTTATTATAGATTCTTTAAACCCTGCATCTTTATCGGCTGAAATCATCAGAGTTTTAATTCCCACAAGGCGTTTTCCAAGGCTTTGACCGCCTGAAAAACCGTCCTTAATCAACACATAAAACATACTTGCCAGAAGCCCCACACCAGGTATGCTGGACAGCGCTGCTACCACAATTAGGTCTATCATCCCTGCAATCGCCCGGTTCAGCAAACCGGCCTTTGGATGATCTGGTTTGTCCAACACGAACCGCCTCGCTTCTAAAGAAGTGTAACCTAAAGAAAAATAAAGGTTAATACGAATTCTACCAGAGGGCGAAATTATATTCAAGCATTGTCAAAAAAACGGTATTGCCAGCATTGACTCTAACTCTCTGTTTGCCAGAATCTTGTAGTCTTATTAAAGACTCTGCTATTATACATGTTAGTCTTTATCAGGAGGTATTTATTGTGAAGAGCGCCATACATCCAAAGTATGAGGAAATTACCGCCAGTTGTGCATGTGGCGAAACATTCGTTACCAGGTCTACAGAGAAGAAAATACATACGGATATCTGCTCCAAATGTCATCCCTTTTTCACAGGCCAGCAGAAGCTGATAGACACTGAAGGGCGTGTAGAACGTTTTAGGAAGAAATACGCAAAGCACGCAAAGAAATAACATTAACTTTATTAAAACAGGAAATCCGAGTGTGCGGGTTTCCTGTTTTTTATTTGCTTACTTTTGTTTATTTCTGTATTGGATTATTTAATTTATATTAATGTTAGAAAAATTAAGAGCAATAAAAGCAAAATACGATGATCTTACGCATCGTATGGTGAAGCCGGAGGTCTTGGCTGATCCTGACGCATACCGGCGTCTCTCCATAGAACAGGCTGAGCTTTCTGTTTTGGTAGAAAAGACCAACAAGTATGAAAAATTGTTGGTGGATGTGGCGGAGGCGGAGGAGATCCTTAACGATAACGATTCCAGTGATGCCGAGTTCAGGGAGATGGCCCGCACTGAGCTTCAGGATCTTCGCGCAAGACAGCCTAAACTCGAATCCGAACTCAAAAGTCTGCTTATTCCCAAGGATCCCCGTGATGCTAAAAGTGTTATTTTGGAGATTCGTGCCGGTACCGGCGGGGATGAGGCGGCTCTTTTTGGTGCGGATCTTTTTAGAATGTACTCCAAATACGCTGATGCCAAGCACTGGAAGGTGAATTTAATAGATATAAACGAGACCGGTATAGGCGGTATCAAAGAAGTGGTTGCCTCTGTAGAGGGGAAAGGGGTCTTCAGCAGATTGAAGTACGAAAGCGGAGTACACCGTGTCCAAAGGGTGCCGATGACCGAGACCTCTGGAAGGGTTCATACCTCTGCTGCCACCGTGGCAGTACTTCCCGAGGCAGAGGATGTTGATATTAAAATAGAAGAGAAGGATCTGCGAATTGATACATTTTGCTCATCCGGAGCCGGTGGTCAGAGTGTGAATACCGCTTATTCGGCGGTTCGGATTGTTCATATTCCGACAGGGATTGTGGTTCAGTGTCAGGATGAACGTTCTCAGCTCAAAAACCGTGATAAGGCGATGAAAGTACTTAGAGCCAAGCTTTATGATGCGGAGATGATGCGGCTTGATGCGGAGCGCTCAGAGGACCGTAAAACACAGGTGGGCTCAGGCGACCGGAGTGAGCGGATTCGCACTTATAACTTCCCTCAGAACAGGTTGACGGATCACCGGATCGGACTTACTCTTCATAAGTTGGAATCTGTTATGGAAGGAGAGCTTGATGAGGTGCTGGACTCACTCATAACACATTTTAATGCAGAGAAACTTAGGGCCTACGCATAAGCAAAGCAATTCCCTAACAGTCTCATCTTCAGCCTATCCCCTTATCACGGCAACTTGACTCGAGCCATCTTGCGGAAATTCACACTTGATTTGATCAACTGCGAATAAGTTCCACTGGCAACAACTTTACCCTTTTCAAGCATATAGATAGCATCGCACTCTTTTACTGTTGTCAAACGGTGTGCGATCATAACAATTGTTTTTTTGTGAGAGAGGTGATGTATTGCGTCCATAATGGCATTTTCAGTTATTCCATCCAGCGCGCTGGTCGCCTCATCAAAAATTAGTACGTTTGGGTTATGATACAACGCACGCGCGATACCGATTCGCTGACGTTGTCCTCCACTTAGCCTAACTCCCCGTTCGCCAACAATCGTTTCGTAACCATTTGGCAGGTCATCTGTGATGAAATCATGCAATCTGGCAATCCGAGCTGCCTGTTTTACTGCATCATGATCAACTTTATCGTCTGAGATTCCAAATGCAATGTTGCTGGTTATACTATCATCGGTCAGATATATGGATTGCGGAACATACCCGAGATTTTTTTGCCAGTTACGGACATTGTCCTGCGTTATTTCAACTCCGTCGATAAGAACTTTTCCACTATCGGGTGATAGCAGGCCCAGAATAATATCTACGGTTGTTGTTTTTCCTGATCCCGTAGTTCCTACAAAGCCAATAGTGGTATTTGGCTTGATCTCAAGATTTAAGTTATCAATAGCAGGAGCAGATGCGTTTGGATAGCAAAATACTATATTACAGAGTTGCATTTTGTCTTTGAAGCTTAAAGGAGTTATTGTTTTTCCGTAGTTTAATAGCTGGTTTGATCTGGTTTCATTTTCTACTAGATCACTGTGTAAAACATCCAGTGCTGCAAGGTTATAGCGGACTCTGGTCATTCCTCCAAATATCTGTTGTAGTGACGGCATAAGGCGATATGCTGCAAAAGCATACATTGAAACAAGTGGTAATGCTTGTTCTGCGCTCTGTTTTACTCCGATTAAGTAGAGCACCATCAACAGTATTCCACCAAATGCTATTGTTTCGAGTGCGTATCGTGGGAGCTGAGAAATGATACCGTTTGTAGCCTCATAACTCGCAAATAGGTAAGATTGGTCTGAATATCGTTTTAGAAATACTGCCTCTCTGCTCATCAGCTTCAGATCCTTCACTCCCCCCAGTGCTTCACTTGCTATCTTAAAACGCTCTTTTCCCGACTCTGTAGCTTCTTTGCCGATCTTAACCAATTTTTTGCGCACAAGCCTGAAAATAATTATATATGCGCCGCCAAGTACCAGGGCTACTGTCATTGCAAGAAATGGATCAACTACTATCAGTAATCCCAATATAGATAAGGCAACAACCGCTTTAGTTAATATCTGCATCCCGGGAATCAGTACGCCTCCCACTACACGGTTAACTTCAAGGAAAAGATTTTTGTTCAGTTCCGCAGAATTACGATTCAAGAAAAAGATATACGGTTGGCTAAGATATTTACCAAGAAGTCGCTTAGAAATTGAATGGCCCTGCATAAAAGTGAAACGCAATAATAACCAGGTAACAAAAGCTGAAAATGCATTGCCTATAGCAAGCACCGACAGCACAACCATGCCGAGGAAGAACAAAAATTGATTTTCGTTCGAAAAGCTTAAGGTGTTGTAAACCTGGTTCAAATACTTATTTGTATGAATAACTTCCGGGCTTGAAACAACAGCCATAAACGGGGTTATTGAAGCAATTCCGGCAATCTGCATAAGCCCCATAATCATAATACCTGCAAACAGCCAGTAAGTTTGACGGCGCTCTTTTTCCGAGAAGAGCGCAAACACTTTACTGGCGCTCCTGATCATCAAAAGTGATAAGAATATAGCTTTTATGCTTGATTTTTTAAACATTTTTAAATTCAGTTAGAGATTTTTAACTCAAGTAATAAAGAAATTAAGGAGAATCGGTTTGTGGGGTTGCATCCGCTTGCCTTCTGCCGAAATTAGTCTGGAAGTAATTATATTCATTTTATATTAATTCCCCCACTTGCTTCAAGTGGCAGGCCGGATTTAGCTCTGTTTCTTTTGGGGTTTTCGGCTTGTGTGTGTTAAAATAATATAATGTTTTCACCTGATTTTATTGAGTTTAAGAAGAAGTCCAGACAGGGTAATTTGATCCCGGTTTACCGGGAAATCCTTGCCGATCTGGAGACACCGTTGTCTGCATATTTAAAGTTGGCCGAAACACCATCTTTTTTGTTTGAAAGCATGGAGGGTGGGGGAAAATGGGCTCGCTACTCCTTTATTGGAACCGGAGTGGCGACAAACTCCACAAAGATCATCAAGGGGGCAGACGGTGACCCTTTTGTAGAACTAAAAGAGGAATTGAAGAGGTATCGGCCTGTTCAAGTGGATGGTCTTCCGCCTTTTACCGGCGGTTTTGTTGGATACTTCAGCTATGACGTTGTAAGAGAGATCGAACATATTCCGGATAAAGGGCATTCCGGGCTAGGGCTTCCAGACTATTATTTTATGCTTGCAGAGACCCTCGTGATTTTCGACAACTTAGCACAAAAGATAAAGGTTGTATCAAACGTTCATCTGGAGAGTAATGTCTCGCTGGAGAAAGCCTACGGTGATGCTTGCGAAAAAATAGATAAGATTATTGAACTCTTGAGGCAGACTGTTGCGGTGCAGAAAAAGCCTATAAACAAGGCAAAAGAAAAATCCCTGGAGACCGAGCTGCATGAAAGCGATTTTGCGTCCAACTTCGAGACAAAAGAAAAATTTAAAGATATTGTAAGCAGGGCAAAGGAATACATTCGGACGGGCGATATCTTCCAGGTGGTTCTTTCTCAGCGTTTTGGCAAAGAGATTGACTGCGATCCTTTTGATATATACAGGGCGCTTCGTGTAATAAATCCTTCACCTTATATGTGGTATATGAATACCGGTGAGGTCACAATTGTTGGATCGTCGCCAGAGATCCTGGTTCGCTTGGGAGCTGACAAGGTGGAGTTGCGTCCCATAGCCGGAACCCGGAGAAGAGGACAGACCGAGCAGGAAGACAAAATGCTCGAGGCGGAGATGAAAGCCGATCCTAAGGAGTGTGCCGAGCATATAATGCTGGTGGATTTGGGCAGAAACGATGTGGGCCGTGTGGCAGAGGTTGGCTCGGTGCGGATGACGGAAGAACTTATGGGAATAGAACGTTATTCCCACGTAATGCATATGGTTTCGAACGTAGAAGGATCACTCAGGGAAGGTTTGGACGCAATCGATGTCATAAAAGCATGTTTTCCGGCTGGCACGGTAAGTGGTGCGCCAAAAGTCAGGGCAATGGAGATAATTGAGGAGCTGGAACCTTCCAGACGGGGGCCGTATGCCGGATCTATAGGATACTTCGGGTTTTCAGGCAGCATGGATATGTGTATCACTATACGTACCATATTGGTAAAAGACGGTGTTGCGTATGTGCAGGCCGGCGCCGGCATAGTGGCTGACTCCGATCCTGAAAGTGAATATGTTGAAACTCTAAATAAAGCCAAAGGCATGATGAAGGCAGTGGAGTTAGCGGAACAGGGCCTGGAGTAAAATATTTTTTGGAAATTCCTGACTGAGTTAGTACAACATAACAAAAAACGTTTGAAGAAGATAGGAACTGTTAAATGCGGCAGTTGTGCAAGGAGCAAATATTCTCTATTCTCAATAAGGAATCATTTTATATAGTAGATATTCATGCCTAATAATTACAGGTTTTATCAACTACTGCCTATTCTTTCAGTAACCTATTTGATACTATTCTTTTCCTGTACCGGCCCGCAGCTACAACGGCCCGGATTGATCTTGGCGCCTGCCCGGGAGTTGACTAGGGCGGAAATTCTGTCGCTGTCAGCCCATAACAAATTGAAAGCTGTTATTAATCTAGATGTTGAGGTGGCTGGCAAACTCATACTTGATGGAGCGTCTGCCGTACTTTATATGGAAATGCCGGATAAAGCCCGTTTACGGGTTTATCAATTCGGGATACCGATGTTTGATATTGTACACAAAGGCGGCGAAGTCAGGAGCAAACCGCCTGAAGAGATAGGAACGTACCGTGGGTCCTTTCCTCTACTGCTGCAAGCTGTTTTCTGGTGGACCTCTATGAATGAGGCAAGTCTGGAGATTTTTGGAAACGAGTATTTATTGCAGACATCACAACAAGCT
>VAPH01059504.1_pt1 | contig 29404 bp, 25 predicted proteins | sample 3393861 | NCBI WGS metagenome assembly VAPH01 (sample SAMN08290439, study PRJNA428436) | hydrothermal vent metagenome | isolation source: Deep-sea hydrothermal vent chimney | place: Atlantic Ocean: South-mid Altantic Ridge | reverse complement strand
GAAGCTAATAAAATGGTTGTTCCGTGCGAAGAAATATCTTTAATTATATTTCTAATCTCATGAATTCCTTGAGGATCCAATCCATTTGTAGGTTCGTCTAAAATTAAAATTTCAGGATCGTTCAACAAAGCAGATGCAATGGCAAGACGTTGTTTCATACCCAATGAAAAAGTTTTGAACTTACTTTCCCGACGTTCATACAAATTGACATCTTTCAGCCTATCATCAATTTTGTCATAGGGTATTTCTTTGATCTTACAAACTAACTTTAAATTTTCAACTGCCGACATATATGGATAAAAATTTGGCCTTTCAATAATAGCTCCTACTTTTTTTAGGGCATTATGGGTAGATACCGTTCCACCAAACCAGCTAAATTCTCCCGATGTTCGGTTAACTACATTTAAAATAATGCCAAGCGTTGTAGATTTTCCACTTCCATTAGGTCCTAATATTCCATAAACATTTCCTTTTTTAATATCAAATGAAAGGTTATTTACAGCATGGATACTGCCAAATTTTTTATCGAGATTATTTAATGATAAAATTGTTTCCAAAGTTTTTTGTTTAATTATTAGTATGACGAGCAATAGATAAAATTGTTACGATAGTTCTTAAATTACCAATAATATTTAGGAAGAAGCCTTAAAGTTTCTTATTTTCGTTAACCAACTTCTATATAAGAAAATAGATGAGTAGAGATGAATGAAAAATTAATTTCAAAAAAGAAGCCTACATTTCCTATAAATAAAATGTTGTATGATTATTTGACCATGTATAATCGCAATATTAAAATACCGATTTTTTACGACGATTTATTACGGTTTTCCGGTTCGATTACGGTTTATGATAAATATGATAAAGACACTTTATGGATAAGAGTATACTACCCTGAATTTGAGCAAAAAGAAAATGATTTGAGTTTAAAACGGATGTATAATATATTACATGGTGATGGTACAGACGAGATTTTAGAAGATTTGGTTGTTGATGAAATAGACTATTGTACTTTTGGGAATTCAAAACCTTTTAGAGTTAAGATCCGAAATGTATTAAATGATAATTATACCTATATCTATGTAAAAAAAGCCGATGCTTCACGAGTTTATGGCTTGGAGTTAGAAGATATATTATCACCCAATCACATTAATTTTCTGGTTTATAAAGATACCTTGATAGAAGAGCATGTTTTGGGAATTCCCGGAGATATGTTTGCGGAAGAAAGTTTAAGTGATATATCTAAAGTGGAAAAACAACGTTTGTCAAAAGAATTTGTAAAATTTAACGAAAGATGTACGCTTCGATTATTGGGTGATATGCGTGCATATAATTATGTGATCGTACCGACCTATGATTTTGATCAGGTACAGTACCGGATTCGGGCAATGGATTTTGATCAGCAAAGTTTTGAAGGAAAATTAAAAGTGTACAGACCCCAATTTTTTAAAGATAATTTTCTCTTTGTTGATATGGTGCAGGAAAATTTGGGTAAACCCTCAGTTGAACAATATAAAAAAGAGGAACGATCGGCATTGGCAAAAAGGCTAAAAAGTTCACATAATAGAATTAATCGTTTGTTAAAATGCATGAAGAGCGATCAAATATCTACAAGAAAAAATATAGAGATACTAAAAAAAGATCTGATAGATTATACCCATGATAAAGATTTTAAAAAGTGTAAAAATATGGGTGAAATACTTCAGGTGGTTTTTAATTTTGTTGTACGAAATTACGAGAGCGCAAATGCTTATATTATAAAATGATTTCTATTCAATCATTATTTCATTAATTCATTGTCTCACTAATTCATCAATTCATCAAAATTATCAAAGTCGAATTCATCCTTTTCTTCCTCATCAAAACTATCAAATGACAGATCTTCAGTTTCAAAATTCACTTCAGGAGCATTGTTTGGGATATTTCCTAAAGAAAAAATCAAATAAGGTAAATATTGATGTGGCTCTTCATTATTGGTTTCCTTCAATTCAACATAAAACATCCACATATTGAAAAAATCATAAACATAAATTAGTTTATCGTTTTCACGGGTCAGAACATCAGAGATTTTAATTTCTCGCATCTGGGTTTTTTCACCTGGTGTTTCGCTCATATCAAAAAGTGGGAATTCTTCCCCTTGATTCCATTCTTCATCAGACATATAAAAAGAAGCCATTTCACCACCGTCATAACCAAAAGTATTAGCTATGGCATTGTGAAGATCTTCTAAACAATCGGTTTTATCAATTGCAATATCTCTGATAACATTTTCTTCAACATTTGAGATTACTCTAATTTTGTAAACCATAGTTTTATTTTTTCAAATTAGACCGCAAAATTACTACATTTACCTTGTAAATTTAAACCCAAAATGAATAAAAATAAAATAATAAAAGAATTGAATGCTGCAAGTAAGAATACCCTATTAGAAACCCTTGAAATTCAATATATTGATGTGGGTGAAGATTTTTTGGTTGCTACTATGCCAGTAAATAAAATTGTACATCAACCTATGGGTTTGTTACACGGTGGTGCTTCGGTAACTTTAGCAGAAAGTGTTGGTAGTGCAACATCGCATTTATTTATTGATAGTAATAAGTATGAGATTAGAGGATTAGAAATTACAGCCAATCATTTAAAAAGTAAAAAGAAGGGTTTGGTAACCGCAACGGCTCGAATAATACATAAAGGAAGAACAATTCATTTGGTGGAAATTAAAGTAGAAGATGAAGAGGGAAAATTGATTTCACTTTGTAAGCTTACAAATATAATTTTGTCGAAAAAATAAAATAATGCAAAGAAAGTGGCTTAGAAAAGGATTGAAAATTATTGGTATTGCTGTGGTTGTTTTAATTCTGGTAATTTCCTTTTTGGTATACCGATTTACCAAGCCACAAACAGATCAACAAATTATTGATAAATTCGAGAACGATACTTTTCAACCCACTATAGATCATTTTTATTATAACGATAAAGAAGTTAGGGTAATAAAAATGCAAAAAGAAATAGATACAAGCCTGACAACTCTTGTTTTTGTACATGGTTCACCTGGTTCTTCCATGGATTTTAAACGTTATTTAAAGGATACTGCACTAAATAAAAGAGCTAATTTAATTGCTTATGACAGAATTGGATATGGCAATAATAATAGAGGCAAAGTTTTGAATTCGGTTGAAAAGGAAGTAGAAGTTTTAGATCATGTTATTAATGGTATAAATAGTGAAAAAATTATTTTAGTAGGATATTCATATGGGGGCACAATTGTAATGGCATCACCAAAAAAATACAAAAAGAAAATTGCTTTGGCTGCTGCAGTTCGTGGAGATCTGGAACCTATGTTTTGGATATTGAATTTTTACAAATGGAAAATTACAAGACCCCTGATTCCCAAAGTGTTTCAGGCAGCTGCGCAGGAAAAATTAAAACATGTCACCGAACTGCCAACCCTTGAAAATCAATGGAATATTAGTGAATCAAAGGTGTTATCCATTCATGGCACAGCAGATAGAATTGTTCCTTTTAAAAATTCTGTATTTTTAGAAAAAATAATGGATAAAGATAAATTCAAACTATTACCAATTGAAGAAGGAAATCATGGATTGGTATGGAATAAATTTGACCTGATCGATAAGGAAATTTTAAAAAGTTTAGACAATTAATGGATTTAGATAAGCTTTTATTAAAGATTGAAGAATCAAAAAAAGAAGGAGCTCCATTTGTTTTATACAAAAAAACGAATGCAAAAAAGATTTCTGCTTTATTTCAAAATAATAGAGACCTTCATTATCTCAAATTTTTTTCAGAATCAGGATTTGTATTTGCTCCCTTTGATGGTTCAAGGAAATCTGTAATTTTTCCGATGAATAAATGTGAGGTTTACTCTGCTAAGATTCCCGAAGTATTAAAAACCAATAAAACAGATATAAAAGAAAATTTTAAAAGTGACGAAGAAAAAGAGGATTATCTTCTACTGGTTAAAAAAGGAATTGATTTTTTGAATAAAAATAGTGTAAAGAAGGTGGTTTTATCTCGGAAAGAGGAAATCGAGATAGATCATTTTGATATGAAATTAATATTCAAAAAACTTCTGGCAAACTACCCAACAACATTTGTTTACATTTGGTTTCATCCTGAAATTGGTACCTGGATGGGTGCCACACCCGAAACCTTATTACAAGTTAAAGGCGATAAGTATAAAACCATGGCACTAGCCGGAACTCAAAACTTTAAGGGGTCACTTGATGTGAACTGGGGTCATAAGGAAATTCAAGAACAACGATTTGTAACCGATTATATAGTATCGGAACTTGTGGATGAAAAATTAAAGGTGGGAGCACCCTATTCATTAAAGGCTGGAAATTTACTTCATATATGTACAGAAATTACAGGTGAGATAAGTTCAAACATGCAATTGGATAGTTTGATAAATAAATTGCACCCGACTCCTGCGGTTTGTGGCTTGCCCAAAAAAGAGGCTTTGGAATTTATTATAAAAAATGAATGCTATGATCGAGAATATTATACCGGCTTTTTAGGGGAGTTAAATATGCATGGTGTATCAGATCTATCTGTAAACCTCAGATGTATGCAAATTACACCATCCCGATCAACTACCGAGAAGGGAAAAGTAATTTTATATGTAGGGGGTGGTATCACTGTTGATAGTGATCCGGAAAGAGAATGGGAAGAAACTGTTGCAAAAAGTATGGTAATGAAGATCTCTATTTGAGTGAATTAAAAATTATCTATTTTTTACTAATAATTTTAACTCTTTTAATCGTTCTTCTTTTTTAGGTTGTCTATTTTTTTTAGCAAATTCTGTATAATAGTGATGCGCTTCTAAAAATTTTATTTGAATATTGTTCCACTCATTTTTATTTTTAATATCTGAATAAACTTTGATCTCTTTAAAAAGTTGATTGCTTATTGGGTAAAAATCATTCCTGCCTAAATAATCCAGATCTGCATCACAAATAATTTCTTCCAGAAAATTTTTGGGAGATTGCGGAATTCGTGTCGCCATTATTAGTCTTTGTACAACTTCTATATCTTTTTTAGAAAAACCGTATTCCAACATATATTTTCCCGCTATTTCAGTACCTCGTTCTTCATGGTCTTCAATAGATATAGAAAAGCCAATATCATGAAATAAAGTACCTATACGTAAAAGTTTTGCATTGTGTTTACCAACCTTTTCGCGTTTAATATATTGATTGATCACTTCAAGTACATCGAGGGAATGATGTACTCCATGATAATATAATTTTGGAGATAGATCAGAATTCAGTATCTCCATTGCTTTTTTCCTTATTTTAATATATCCTTTCATTTATTTAAATAAAAAACTAACTTGTTGATATTTTTATTACCCAAAATCCAATTATTAAGACTATAAAAACGAAACTCATAGCAAAAAAGAATATAGATTTTTGAACACTTTTAAATTTTTGGTCAATAATTTTACTTTCAATAAATATTTGATGACTTAGTTGTGAAAATATATCTTCTTCATCTGCACAGGTATCCATTAATTTATTACTAAATTCTTCTATATTTCCAAACGAATTAGCTGCATCTCTAAAGAAAAATACATTTTTTTTAAACTTTAATTCCATTCGGGGCATAAAGCATTTAAAGGAATAATATATAGAAATCAGTACAAGTGTAATCCATATGCTTACCAATAAAATAAATAAAATACTTTCACTAAAAAAATCTTTAAAATAGTCTAACCTATCTACAAAGAGTCCTAAAATAAGACTGTGAAAAGAGAATATGATTCCTGCTTTAAGTTCTGAGGATCTTATTAATTTCTCTAATCTTTCCAGTTGTTCCCAATAATTATTAGGATCTTGATGTGTCATTGTTTTTAAAAGATTGGTTTAGTAAAAAATAAGTACTAAATGTAGTAAATAAATTACAATTTAAGTTCTTCTTTTTTAGGATCGTGAATATTGTCTTTTTCTTTTAATTTATTTACAAAATACATTTTCATCATACCTTTATTTTTAACATTAATTTCACCTCTAAATTCACAGTCATATTTATCCTTGATCAATTCATAGGTGTACTCTGAAACATTTATTTTTCCCTGCATGGATGTAGATTCCATTCTGGAAGCCACATTTACCGTGTCTCCCCAAATATCGTAGGCAAATTTCTTGCTGCCAACAACTCCGGCAACTACCGGGCCTGTATTGACACCAACTCTAATATCAAAATGTGAGATATGTTTATCTTTCAATGTCTTTGATCTTTCCATAAACTCGACAATTTCAAATGCAGCAACCATTATTTTTTCTGCATGGTCTTTAGTAGGAAAAGGTAAACCTCCGGCACACATGTACGAATCGCCAATTGTTTTGATCTTTTCTAAACCACATTTTTCTATAATGGCATCAAATTTAGAATAATAGAAATCAACACTGTTAACCAATTCTTCCGGTGTTAAATTATGTGAGTAACGGGTAAAATCCTTAAAATCAGTAAACATAACACTTACCGAATCGAATTTTTTTGCTTGTACTTTTCCATTCAATTTTAATTCCAATGCTGTTTCTTCGGGTAAAATGTTAAGCAATAATTTTTCCGATTTATCGGTTTCTTTTTGAATAATATTGCTGGTTTTCTTTATTAACCTATAACGCCTGAATGTTCCAATTGCCAACAGTAAAATCAATACAGCTACGATATACGATGCATAGGTTTTAGTCCTTTCTCTTTTGGTTTTCAATTGAGTAATTTCCCTTTCTTTTTCTAAAAAGACTATTTCGTCTTGTTTTTTTTGAATTTCAAAATCAGTTCGCAGATCAGCCATTTTCTGTACAGTTTCGATATTATTAATACTGTCTCTATATACAATATGATTCTTATAATATTTTAACGATTCCTTTGGGTTTCCGTCTTGTTCATACAGTTCTGAAAGTTTTAGATTGGCATCACTGATCCGTTTTTTTAACCCATATCTTTTTGCTAGTTCTAAACTTCTTTTAGCATATCGGAAAGCAGATTTTAGATCTTTCTGATTAGCATAGATATCAGACAAGTATATCAGGAACTCCGAAACAGCAGAATAATGCTTCGGTTCCTCGAGGATCATTATCGCCTGTTTAAGATTCTCCTTTGCCTGAACATACTTTCCCTGTTTCGCGAATATCATTCCTATACTGCCTAGGTTATAGGCAGTATAGATAATGGCCTCTATGTTATTAAGATTTTTGAAGATGAGACTGGACTCTTTAAAATACAACATTGCCGAATCGTATTCCTTCATATTGAAATACCCATCACCTGCATTATAAAGTGCCGTGGCAATACCTAAAGAATCGTTCTCTTTTCTTAGGATATCGATGGCACTTTGATAATATTTAATTGCGTTATTATGATTTCCCATTTCAGAATAAACATCAGCAATGGTAATATTTGCTTGACCGAGTTTTTTATTTGATTTTACTTCAGTTGCAAGTTTTGCTGCTTGAATATGACTTTTCAAGGCTTTACTATAATCGCCTTTATCTCTGAGTGCATTTCCTTTAAGTATAAATCCTCTAATTAAATAATCGATGGAATCTAATTCTTGAGCTATCTTAATGAGTTCTTCACTAAAATTTAACTCTTTTTCTGGATCTAAACTATGTGTGGCCAGTTCTTCCAGGATTTTTAATCGATCCTGTTCTTTAAAATTACCCTTTGAATAGATTAATTCAAGACTATCTGCAATTTTTTGATCTTGACAGTAAACCGCCGAGTAAAAAATAAAAAAAAAGCCCAGTACTAAAAAGGCTTTTTTATTAAAATTCACCATTAAGGAATAAAAGTTACTCATCAAGATATAAAACTAGTTAATTAGAAATATCATTTAGCCACCCGAATTTTCGGATCAATATGAAAGATACCATTTCGTTTCCTACCCTTTTGTTTTACCGTAAATGATATTTTATATTTATATTCCATTCCCATCGGCGCTAAGTTTAGAACAAGTCCAACAACTCTTCCGGGTTCATTACCATCTCCTGGTAGCCTTCTATGACTAAAAATATTATTTCCACCTTCATGTTGTATAGACATTATATTGACTTCATCATCCTTTATATCTGATGGAATACCTTGCCAGGTGATTATATCTCCCACACGGACATCAACTGTAAAATCTTTATAACAAATATCATCTTCCTGTCCAAAATGACAACAATGATCAATATTTTTGTTTTCAATACCAACAGTATCAACTGTAAGTGTTATTAGTACATTCTTAGCATTGACAGCAGTGCGTTCAGGAGGATAAACTTCTTTTCGCATAAAAAAATTATTTAAGGTTATCTTCTAAAGATACACAAAATATCTAATAAACTAAGTGGATTCTAGGCAAAAGAAAATTTTAAACTGTTCATTTTCTATATTTTATGTAATTAATTGATTTGTTTTATTCGTATTTCCAAATTGCTTATCTTATTCAAAACTAATGCTGTTTTAAGTTAAAGACTTTCACTATTTTTTCACAATAAATAGTAATTAAATCTATTAATCAAATCAATTGGGATAAGGGTAAGTGAAAAATGTCCGAAGGGTATCTTTTATTTATCAAAAGAAAACCGGAAGTTTCATTTTACAAATCTGGTTTTTAATAAAAATTAATCTTTGCTTTTTGATACCCATTTGATCAAAACATTCTTATTTTTGTAGGTACTAATTCAAAAGAATTCATGCCAAAATATCCTAAAAAGAAACTCGCCCAATTGGTTCTGCAACATTGTGTTCTCCATGATATTGAAAATGTAGTTATTTCTCCGGGTTCTCGAAATGCACCTTTAACTATAGGTTTTGTAAATCACCCAAAGATCAATGCGTTGAGTGTGGTTGATGAGCGAAGTGCAGCTTTTTTTGCTTTGGGTATTGCACAACAAACTCAAAAACCGGTTGCAGTTTTATGTAGTTCGGGTTCGGCTTTGTTGAATTATTATCCCGCTGTTGCGGAAGCGTATTACAGTAAAATTCCGCTTGTGATTATCTCCGCCGACAGGCCAAAACATTTAATTGATATTGGCGACGGACAAACCATTAGACAGGAGAATGTTTTTAAGAACCACATTTTGTTTAGCGCGAATTTAATTGAAAAACAAAACACTAATCCCTCTCATCCCGATAGTAATCGGGTTGGAAATATTTCGGATGAGAGTAAAAATTTAATCTTTAATAACAAACTAATTCAACGATCTCTTCAAATATCTATAGAACAAAATGGTCCGGTGCATATCAATATTCCTTTTGATGAGCCTTTGTATGAAACAGTTGAGCAATTGTATCAATTTGATTTTAAAATTGAAAGAATAACAAATAGAAATTTAAAGAATTCTTTATTAGATGAAATACCTTTGGAAGTTGATGAACTACAAGAATTTGCAACTATTTGGAATAATGCATCAAAAAAAATTGTTCTGATCGGGGCAAATTATCCCGATAACATGTTGCAAACACAGCTCGATCATATTATTGAAGATCCATCTGTTTTGGTTTTTACAGAAACCACGTCAAATATTTACAATAACAAATTTATCAACAATATAGACCAATTGATCTTTTCATTGGCTGATGACAAATTGGAATATCTGCAACCTAATATTTTATTGACCCTTGGCGGAATGGTAGTATCTAAAAAAGTAAAGCAATTTTTGCGAAAATTTCAGCCTAAACACCATTGGCATATTGATAGATTGAATGCTCCGGATACCTATCATTGTTTAAGTCATCATTTTAAAGTGTCACCCGAATTATTTTTTAGTCAGTTCTTCTTTTTAACCAAGAATAAAAAAACAGATTATCAAAAGAGTTGGTTAAAAGTTAAAAAAACCAGACAAATAGCTCATGACAAATATTTAGGTAAAATAGATTTTTCGGATCTCAAGGCGTTTGATATTATTTTAAAAAATTTACCCGAAAGAACACATTTGCAATTGTCTAATAGTTCAATTATCAGGTATGCCCAATTATTCGATCTACATAACTCTTTACAAGTTTTTTGCAACAGAGGTACAAGTGGTATAGATGGGAGTAGCTCAACGGCTATTGGTGCTTCCTTTGCCCGAAAAGATCAAACCGTATTCATTACCGGAGATATCAGTTTTTTTTATGACAGCAATGCCTTGTGGAATAATTACCTTAAAAAGGATCTCAGAATAATTTTGATCAATAATTGCGGTGGCGGTATATTTCGATTTATTCCCGGTCCGAAATCCAGCAATGCTTTGGAATTTTTTGAAACTCCCCACCAATTAAATGCTTCCCATTTGTGTAAGATGTTTGATTTTGAATATTTTACTTCTCAAAATGAAAGTGATTTAAAAAATAATTTAAAATCATTTTTTTCCCAATCTGATCAGCCAAAACTGCTCGAAATATTTACCCCTGCTGAGATAAATGATGTGGTTCTTAAAGAATATTTTAGGAGTTTGGACTGAATTAAATCACTTATGACCAGTATCATATGTTTTACAAATTCAAAAAAGTGATGTTGAAAGTTGGATTATTGCTTTGCGCCAAGATTTATTTCCCTTTTCCTCTTTCCCTTGTCACTTTTCTCTTTGAACATCACCGATTAGAGTTGACCAGTTTTTATTAATTTTTCATTATCAAAAATAGTTAAAACATTGGGGATTTTAGCAACTTGTAACCATAACCTTTTTGAGTGATAATAAATATTTCTTGTTCTTTTTTTAAAGATGAAAAAAGAACGAAAAAAATCTTTTCCTGTACGAGGTGTTTGCTTCGCAACGGCCACTAAAAGCCAGATTATTTAAGAAATTCATTTTATTTCCTATTACCCCCATGATTCATGTCTTTAACTTTGAATATAGTGGCCTAACCCTGCGTACAGGCTTGGTCCACTTTGATTGTATTTCCAAATTTATTTAAACAAAGAACATGTATCATGGACGTACAATTGTCTTTAGTCTTTTATCTTACGTCATCAATCTTCTATAACTAATTATTCCCATCACCTTCTGAATCTTCATTTTTTTCACCATCATCACCTGCTTCTTCACCAACCGGATAACCTAATTTTTCTGCTCTTTGCTTATCCAATATACGTTCAATATTTGCGTAATATCCGTCTGAATTTGGGTTGTCGGATCCGATCTTGGCATAACCATTTTTATAATATTTCAAAGCTTTTTTATATTGGTAACCTGTTTCGTAGTACATGCCAATATAGTAATCGCCAATAGGTGAATCGGGATATAAACGAATGATCATTTTACCAAATTCTTCTAAATAATCGCCATTTGCTTTGTCAATTATAATAGGCTCAATTTTATAAATATCGCTTTCCCTGATCTTTACATTCGAACCGTATAAATATTCAATCTCAACATACTTCTTTTCAAGGTATTCAATAGCCTCAGCAGGAGATAAATCAGCAATGTGTTCGTCAAATTCTTTTTTTGAAATGGCTGCAAATAGTCTAAAAATAAATCCCATTGAACTCGCTATTGATTGTCCGATAGACGCAGTTTTTGTAGAATTGGAAAAATCATCAAACTTATAATTGAATTTTTCGTTCTCCGACAGTTTTAACAAATTGTTCACTTCATTGATACCCTTTATTCTTTTGTTGGTATTATAATTTCCGGAACTTAAATAATAAAAGAAATCGGTTTCTAAACTTTGACTTTTTAATTCTAGTTTTTCAAACATGTTTGGAGCATAGCTCGGGTTTATATTTATATATGCATTAAATACAGGGCTGCTTTCAAAGAAAAAGTAGTTTATAAAATTAGCAGTTATGGTGTTACCAACAATTGCTTTAAATAAAGAAGTTCTATAATTGTCATCTATATATGGTAAAAGCTCATCTCGAACAAAACCATAAAATTTAGAGCTTTCTTGGTTTGGCAATCCGGTATCCTCACTGTAATCACTATCTGCATATCTCTCTTCATTTTGATTTTGTAAGATACCAACTACAATTTGTTCAGGTGCCTTATCTCTTGCTGCAAATAGTTTTGCATTGGCAACATATACATCAAACAAAAATTCGGCATCAAAAATAACCACTACCGGGTAGGTATTTTCTTTTTCCGTTTCGTAAGAATCCGGTAAATAAATTTTTAAAATACGTTCGGTATTCAGTTGATAGGAATTAAATTTTTTATAGATAATATTATCTTGTGAAAATCCTAGAGTTGAAATAAACAATAGTATTAAAACTACTTTTTTCATGTTTTTAAATTTTGCAATAATAAATTAAAAAATAAATTAATAATTAAGAACCCATATAATCATTCATTATATTTGTTCTCTCTCCGTCAGCCGACAGATTAATCATTATCCAAATCAATGACCAGATTTAATTTGTTTCTATTCGTTTTATATGGGTTAACAAGTAAATAAACGATAAAAATAATTAACAAGAAGCTTAATTTGTAAACTTTTGTTAATTTCGCTAAACCTAGTTAAAATAGCAACGATATAAAAGGGTAAATATTTTATGAATATTGTAAATCTTATTCAATGAAACGACCATGAATTTTATTAATCATAAAATACACACAAAGGAATGATTAAAAAAAATCATGGGAGAGCAAAGCGGTTCCATCTTTGCATAAATTTTGGAATAGCTTCAATTTTAATTAATTACAAAATTTTAAACAGATGAAAAAAGCAACTTGGCAAACCGCCAAAGAATTTGAAGATATAACCTATAAAAAATGTAAGGGTGTCGCAAGAATTGCGTTCAACAGACCCGATGTTAGAAATGCATTTAGGCCAAAGACTACAAAGGAATTGTATGACGCTTTTTATGATGCACAGGAAGATGTAAATATTGGAGTAGTTCTGTTATCTGCAGAAGGACCTTCAACCAAAGACGGAGTCTATTCTTTTTGTAGTGGTGGAGATCAAAGAGCACGTGGCCACCAGGGCTATGTTGGAGATGATGGCATGCACAGATTGAATATTTTAGAAGTACAACGTCAAATACGTTTTATTCCAAAAGCGGTCATTGCTGTTGTATCGGGTTGGGCAGTTGGAGGAGGCCATAGTTTGCACGTGGTTTGTGATATAACCCTGGCAAGTAAAGAACATGCAATTTTTAAACAGACGGATGCTGATGTTACCAGTTTTGATGGGGGCTATGGATCGGCATATTTGGCCAAAATGGTTGGGCAAAAAAGAGCTCGTGAGATCTTCTTTTTAGGAAGAAATTATTCCGCTCAGGAAGCCTATGAAATGGGTATGGTCAACGCCGTAATACCTCATAATGATCTGGAAGATACTGCCTATGAATGGGCACAGGAAATTCTCACAAAATCACCTATTTCCATAAAAATGCTCAAGTTTGCAATGAATTTAACAGATGATGGTATGGTAGGTCAGCAGGTTTTTGCCGGTGAAGCAACGCGTTTGGCCTATATGACAGACGAGGCAAAAGAAGGTAGAAATGCCTTTATTGAAAAACGGAAGCCCAATTTTGTAAAAAAGTGGATTCCTTAAAATTAAGACAAAAGACAAAAGAAAAAAGACAAAAGACAAATGAGAAAATTAAACCATGATCCTAGTCCAAGTAAAGTAAGTCCTTTCCTTTGGAAAGCCTGCCTTGTCGGCAGACAGGGATTTAGGATAGGATAAAAGGAGAAAAGAAAAAAGACTAAAGACGAAAGACAAAAGATGAAAGACAAATGAAAAAATTAAACCATGATCCTAGTCTAAGTAAAGTAAGTCCTTTCCTTTGGAAAGGATTTAGGATAGGAGAAATTTGGAAAGGATTAGGATAGGATAAAAAATAAGCAATATGAAAATAATTTGCATAGGTAGAAACTATACCAAACACATAGAAGAGTTAGAGAATGAAAAACCAAAAGAACCGGTTATTTTTATGAAGCCGGATTCAGCAGTTTTATTAAAAAATAATCCATTTATTATCCCACCATTTTCTGATGATATTCATTACGAAGTGGAAGTGCTTGTTAGAATAGAAAGAATTGGAAGATATATTGACACAAAATTTGCTCACAAATACTATCATGAAATTGGATTGGGTATTGATTTTACTGCCCGGGATCTACAGGCAAAACTAAAAGAAAAAGGCTTACCTTGGGAGAAAGCAAAGGCTTTTGACGGTAGTGCTGTTATTAGCAATTTTATTTCTAAGGATGATTTTGATCTCGACAATTTAAAGTTTCAATTATTTAAAAATGATACGCTGGTACAAGACGGCAATTCTGCTCATATGCTTTGGAAAATTGATGAGATAATTGCTTATGTGTCTCAATTCTTTACATTAAAAATAGGAGATATTATTTTTACTGGTACACCTGCCGGAGTTGGTAAAGTTATTCCAAATGATGTGTTGGTCGGAAAACTGGAAAACAAAGAAATGTTTACAATAAAAGTTAAATAAACCTTTGAAAAATTTAGAAATTGAAAGAAAGTTTTTAGTAAAGAACGATTCGTTTAAACTAGAATCGTTTAAAAAAGAGAAGATCATTCAGGGGTTTTTATCTTTAGTACCTGAAAGAACAGTTCGGGTACGTATTAAAGGCGATTCAGGTTTTATAACGGTAAAAGGAATAGGTAATAAATCCGGGACTACACGGTTTGAATGGGAAAAAGAAATTTCTTTAAAAGAGGCGACCAAATTATTAAAGATTTGTGAACCCGGAATAATTGATAAAACACGTTTTAATATCAGATCCGGTAACCACACCTTTGAAGTGGATGAATTTTATGGAAATAATAAAGGTTTAATACTTGCTGAAATTGAATTGAACTCTGAGGATGAAGCCTTTAATAAACCGGATTGGTTAGGTAATGAAGTAACGGGAAATATAAAATACTACAACTCATATTTGGTTAAACATCCATTTAAAAATTGGTAATGTCCTGTTTTAACGGTCTCAAAATAGTTAAAATCATGCCTTAGTCAGATCCTATGGAACGAAGAACTGATAGAGCTCAACTTCCGATTTTTGTTAGGATTTATAGATCTGTCCTCCGGTTGAGTGATTCCAAAAAATTTTATTGGTAAATGCCGAATAGGTCTGATAATTTATACAACTATTGTGTGATTTCTTAAGATTTACTCCATATTTATTTAGAATTAATAAAAAAATAATTTTTTTTCGTAAAACATGATTTTCGTCATAAAAAAGTATTAAAATTTTAATAAATTTATCCTACAATATTTTTTTAATGACTCAATTATAACCATATAAAAATTTTCTTCATTTTTTGCTTGACAGCAAGGTATAGTTGGTTAATAATGTTTTTTAATGGGTAGGTTCAAGTAAAGGATGAAATCAAGAATAATTTTGATTTTTGAATTTAATAAATAGGCAATGAAAGATTTGAATGAATTTGTAAACGATTGTAAACATCATGCATTTGATTTAAACTTTACAAGAGCAAAAAAGTGGAAAGAAGAAAAAGAGGGTAGAGTGTTGGTAGGTTATATGCCTATTTATTTTCCAAGAGAAATACTTCATGCCGCAGGAGCTATGCCTGTTGGTATTTTTGGTGGTGGCGATCACAAACAAATTATTAAAGGAGATGCCTATTACCAATCTTATATTTGCCATATTCCCAGAAGTATAATAGAAATTGCTCTCGATAAACATATTGACCATATAGATGGATTTATCTTCCCTTCCATTTGTGATGTAATAAGAAACTTGTCAGGAATTTTTAAACAGCAAAAAATTGGAAAGTTTGTTAAATACATGGATTTTCCACAAAATTTCTTACCTGAAATTGGAGGTGTGTTCTATCAACAAGAAATGGAGCATGTATTGAAGTACATTAAAGAGATCAACGGAAAAGTACCAACCATTGAAGAATTAAATCATTCAATAAAATTATACAATAAAAACAGACAGTTAATAGAGTTTATCTATGATATCCGTCAGAAATATCCTTGGCGTTTGACAATTGAAGATGTTTATTGTATTATTAGGGCAGGAACTGTTATTCCTGTAGAAGAACACAACATTATTTTAGAACAGATAGGTGAGTTTATAAAAGAAGATATAGGCACTCCTCAAGATAAAATAAAGGTAGTTGTATCCGGTGCATTTTGCGAACAGCCTGCTTTAGGATTGATAAGGGCTGTAGAAGAAGCCGGTTGTTATGTTGTTGATGACGATTATATGCTCGGTTCAAGAATGATACTAGGTGATATTGATGCAACTACAAACAAACCTTTGGAGGCTATTGCACTTTCTTATATTCACCAAAGTCAATATTCATCATCAATCTACGATGTACACAATCCAAAAGAAAACCGATTGGCCAATATTGTAAAAAGCAGAGGTGCCGATGGTGTAATATTTGCTTCAGCCAGTTTTTGTGATCCAAGCCTTTTAGATGCTCCAATTTTTCAAAAGGCATTTAATAAAATGGGAATCCGTTACATCGCATTTCAATACAGTGAAAACATCAATCAATACAAAGTAATTAAAGAACAAGTTGGAACTTTTTCCGATTCCATAAAATTATGGGAAGACGAACCTGTTGCAACATAAATACCAAATACGTGTAAACAATCAAAGATCCGGACAGTTTTTGATTTTTGATTTCGAGTTTGGAATTTGATATTTGAAAATTTGAATTTTAAAAGATTATGTCAAAACAAGCACAAAAAGAAAAAAGCATGATTCTTCAAAAGGAGATGGTTGAAGGATTATTTAACGATTTGGCTCATGCCAAAGAATTAGGAAAAAAAGTTTGCTATACATTTATTCCGGGTAACTTATCGGAGTTAATTAAAACCTTTGACATGCTTCCTGTATATCCGGAGATCAATGCACTCCAAAACGCCATGCGCAAAAAATCAGGTGGATATATCAGAGAAGCTGAAAGAAATGCGCATTCTGAGGATGTTTGTTCCTATGTAAAATGTGATGTAGGGATGATGATGAAAGGTAACATGGGTCCTACCGGGCAAAAACTTCCCGAACCTGATGTGCTGCTATTAAGTTATACAGGTTGTTTTACTTTTTTAAAATGGTTTGAAACCTTAAAAAGAGAATACCCAGATGCAAAGGTAATACTGGTACACACTCCTTATCAGGAAAATGCAGAAATAACACCGGAAATGACCCAATATATGGTTAAGCAATTTAAGCAAGAAGTAATTCCTCAAATGGAAGAAGTTACCGGAATTAAGTTTGATGTAGAAAAATTAAAAAAACTTTTGGTTTTATCTGCAGAGGCGGAAGATTGGATTACCAAGATATTCGATACTACTAAACATAAACCCTCACCAATTGACGCCTATTTTGCAGGTGTTTACTATATCGGACCTATTAATATAGGCTTTAGAGGTACCCAAAAAGCAGTTGATTATTACAAAGAATTATATAAAGAAATTCAGATAAGGATTAAAAAGGGGCAAGGACCAATTACTCCGGAGGGAGAAATGGAAGAAGAAAAATACAGGTTGGTTGTTGAAGGACCTCCAAACTGGACCAGTTTTCGTGAATTTTGGAAAATATTCTATGATATGGGAGCTGTTATCGTAGCTTCTTCTTATACCAAAGTTGGAGGCGTGTATGATTACGGTTGGAGGCATGATCCGGAAAGACCCTTAGAAGCCCTAGCCGAATACTGTATGAACTGTTACACCAATATGAGTATTCCCCAGCGAATTGATTTATTGAAAAAATGCATTGTTGATTATGACGCAGATGGCTTTATAACGAACTCTATTAAAAGTTGTAATTCATTTTCTGCCGGACAATTGGGTATGATGCGTGAAATTGAAGACAGTTTGGAAATACCGGTTGGGTTTATCGAATCCGATTTGGTCGATCCTCGATACTTTTCTTATTCGAACATTAAAAACAGATTGGAATCTTTTTTTCAAATGCTGGAACAACGTAAAAAAATGGAAACAGAAATAGTTTAAAAATAGAAATGCGTATAAGTTGGGATGAAAAACACAAATGTAAAAAGTATGATACCCAAAACACAAATTAAAAAAAATGAAAAAATATTATTTAGGAATTGATTTAGGTTCAACTACTTCTAAGGCTGTCATCATAAACGAAAAAGATGAAATAATTGGAAGAGGTATTACCAATACCCGAGCCAACTATAAAGTTGCAGCCGATATAGCAAGAGAAGAAGCAATTTACGACGCCCGGTTTACCTTGTTGACCAACAAGTTAAAAGACGAAATTGAATCTAAACCTGAATTTAAAAAATATATGGAAGACATTAGAAGTGTTTTTCAGTACCGTCAGTTTAAACGAAGAATGGATAGCTTAGAAAAGAAATTAAAAGAAACGGTTCAAAATTATTCCTACGATAACAAAAAAGAAATAATTGAAGCCTTGAATAGCATTATTGAAATCATTCGCCCTAAGATTAAAAATGAATTTATTAATAAAGACCTGGGTTCTAAGAATCAATTTTTTAGAGATATAGTTAGCGAAAGATATAATGCAGAGGTAGAAAAAGCAGACAAAACACTGTACGAGCCATTGATGTTGGCTTTCGATAAAAGTATAACACCTGTTGAAAATGAAATGGTTCAGTTCAATTTTAAAGAATTGATCGATGAATCTATAAAAACTTTAGAAGACAAATACGATGGATTGATCGATGATCCCGAAGAAGACAATAAAGATGATTGGTATTTTGCCGAATTAAATGCAATAAAAAACAACTATAAAAATATCGAGACTTCTTTAAGAGAGAATATAGATTCTATTGCTGAAGAAGACATTCATATAGCCAATATGGTTGGAACAGGGTATGGTCGTGCTTTACTCCCTTTTCCTGAAGATTGTATTAAGTCTGAAATACTCTGTCACGCCTTTGGAGCTCATGCTGTTTTTCCCAATACACGTACTGTACTGGACATTGGTGGGCAAGATACTAAGGCCATACAAGTAGATAGTCGTGGACTGGTTACCAGTTTTCATATGAATGACAGATGTGCGGCTGGTTGTGGAAGGTATCTAGGTTATATCGCGGATGAATTTGGTATTTCATTAAATGAGTTAGGACCCGAAGCAATGAGTGCAGATAAAGAAACAACCATTTGTTCTACCTGTACGGTTTTTGCCGGAGCAGAAGTAAAAGAATTATTGCATAGTGGAGAAAAAAGACCAAATATTTTAGCAGGCTTACACAAAGCTATTGTACAAAGAGCTATGTCACTAATTGCTCGCTCGGGAGGTGTTAGAGATGAATTTACCTTTACCGGAGGGGTTGCCCGTAATCAGGCAGTATTAAAATATGTAAAACAAATGGTTACAGATTCTTATGGAGATATAACCATGAATATACATACCGATTCCATATTTATGGGTGCACTGGGGGCAGCCATGTTCGCCAGAAGAAATATAGAAATTGAGTTACCGGTAAAAACTAGAAAACAAAAACAGCATAAAATATAAATGTCATAAATTATGAATAAGAAAATAAATACTATGGGCATTGATGTGGGAGGCAGTTATGTAAAGGGCGTAATTATGTCTTACGATACTATTTCAGGAGAACATAGAATTATTGATAAGCAGACAGAAAAAATAAGAAAAAGAAATCCAAAAGATGTTGTAATTGATATTGAGGAAATGCTTTTAAAACGTAGTAAATTAAACCAAAAAGACATTGCTTATTTAGCCTCTACGGGCGAAGGTGAAATGGTTAAAAGAAAAACAGGTCACTTTTATAGTATGACAACCCATGCTCGGGGTGGTAAATTTTTTGTACCTGATGCCAAAACAGTTGTTGATATGGGTGGTCTGTATGTTAGGGCCATTAAAATTGATGATAGAGGAAAGGTGTTGGATTATAAAATGACAGGTCAATGTGCCTCGGGCTCCGGGCAGTTTATCGAAAATATTTCACGATATCTGGGTTTGGCTATCGAAGAAGTGGGACCCATGTCTTTACAAGCCGATCATCCCGAAGTTCCTTCCGGAATTTGTGCAGTATTGGCTGAAACAGATGTAATTAATCTGGTCTCTAAAGGACTCTCTACCGCAAACATCGTTAAAGGAATTAATCTTTCGATTGCAGGCAGAGTTGTAAAATTATTGGGCTCCTTAAGAGCCGAATCAACAATTGCATTGGTTGGCGGAATGGGAATGAATGTTGGTATGCTGCAAGCAGTTGAAGAATTATCTAAAGAAAAGAAAAAAGCCGATTTAATATTTGCTTCGCATCCCGATGCAATTTATTCCGGAGCAGTTGGTGCAGCACTTTGGGGCGGATATAGATATTATAAACTAAAAGAAAAACAAGCCGCTGTTGTGGCCTAATTTGAGAAAAAGAAAAAAGAGAAGAGAAAAAAGAGAAAATATTTTTTCCATGCTCTTTTCTCTCTATTCTAAATATAACAAAATGAAAGAACTCAATTCAGTATATCAATTAGGTGAAATTATTTCTAATATAGCTACATTTTTAAAAAGAAATGCCACTAATTTCTCGGAAAAATATGTTTATAAAGAAAAAGATACTGACGGAGTTTATAAAGGAATTACATGGAAAAAGTTTTATAACGACATCGAAAAAATAGCCGAAAACTTAAAACAATTAGGCTTTAAAAAAGGAAATAAGATGATCCTGTTTTCTAGTAATCGCTTAGAAATGTTAGAATTAGAGCTTGCAATTATGGCTTATGGAGGCATAGCTGTTCCGATATATTACAATTTTAAACAAGATGCTGCCGAGTTGCTAATTAATCATTCTGATGCTACCTGGATGGCTGTTGGCGGACAAGAACAGTTAGATAATATTGGTGGAGAATTAACGCAATTAAAATCAATTATCCATTTTGATAAAATAATCGATAATCGATATAAAAATTTAATTCCTTTCTCTTATTTACTAAAAGACATTTCTCAAAATAATATTTCTTGTTTAGACGATACTATTTCTCCTGACACGATTTGTTTGAATATGTATACATCAGGAACTATGGGTACACCAAAATGTGTTCAACTAACCCATAAAAATATTTTATCGCAACAAGCAGCAGTAGATTTAATCTGGGATGTTGATGAAAATGATAGATTCCTGGCATACTTGCCCTGGCACCATAGTTTTGGAGGTATTTTCGAATTGTTTACTGTACTTTATAGTGGAGCGACCTATTATTTAGAAAGTAGTTTTGGTAAAGATGTGGATTCCATTTTTGAAAATTGGAAATTAGTACAGCCTACAATTTTCTTTAGTGTTCCAAAAGTTTACCAGGCTCTTTACGAGAAAACTTTGTCAAGTAAAGAAGCAGAAGATAGATTCTTTAATTCAGGTTTAAAATTCATTTTTACAGCTGCAGCTGCTTTGCCCGAAAAACTTTCAAAAGAATTTCAGAAAAGAAATATTTCGGTTATTGAAGGCTGGGGTCTAACAGAAACTTCACCTTGTTGTACCGTTACAGACCCTAAGGTGAAAAGAGCGACAGGAGTAGTGGGAAATCCTATTCCCGGTATAAGTATTCGTATTGGCGATGATAATGAAATCCTGGTTAAAGGACCAAATATTATGGTAGAATATTATAAAAACGACGAGGCAAATAAAGATATTTTTACGGAAGATGATTGGTATAGAACAGGAGATGTTGGGAAGATAACAGATACAGGAGTTAAGCTAATCTGTAGAAAAGACAGGATTTTTAAATTATCCAACGGAGAGAAAGTAGTTCCAACCGATCTCGAAAAAGTTATTCAGTTAAAATGCCATTATGTTCAGCATGTAATTATTTCAGGAAGTGGAGAAGATTATCCCGTTGCATTGATTTTTCCTAATAATAAAATGCTAAAAGATCCTGATTATCATATTTCAGAAGTGGAAGGATGTTTTTATCCAAAGAGTTTAAATGAATTTGGACACTGCTTACATGGCTGTTTGCAAGCTGCGAATCGTGACATCAAACAAAAATTTTCTAAAATAAAATCGGCTGCAGTTATTGACAGTGAGTTATCATTGGAAGATAGAACACTCACACCATCAATGAAAGTAGCTCCTAGAAATGTTTTAGAAAAATACAAAAACCATCTCGCGAATATGTATGGAGAAAAGGTACCCACTGAAGAGGAGGTATATATAGTTGAATTAGATGTTAAAAACCAAATAGCTTGAAAATATGTACAAGATTGAATCAACAGAAATAATGAAAAAAATAATGCGGGAGTACTTCCTTTCGTTAGATTCAGGCACTAAAAAAGTTGCCTGGTGTACCAGTGTGGGACCTGCTGAATTGCTTCGCTCATTTGGTTTTGAAGTATTTTTTCCTGAAAATCATGGAGCCTTACTTGGAGCAACTCGTACAGCCATGGATTTTATACCTGAAGCAATAAAATGTGGTTATTCGGGGCATATTTGTTCTTACACTACATCCGATATTGGTTCGTATCTAAAAAAACAATCACCCTTGCAAAAGCATTACGGAATTAAAGGAGCACCCAAACCTGATATCCTTGTATACAACACCAATCAATGCAGAGAAGTGGAAGATTGGTTTACCTTTTATGCAAATGAGTTTAATTGTCCTATTGTAGGAATACATCCTCCCAGATATTTAGATGAAGTCACTCAAGATGAGGTGGATTTGGTAGTTAAACAATTTAAAAAAATGATCCCTGTATGTGAGCAGGTAAGTGATCAAAAATTCGATCTTGATAAATTTAAAGATACGATTAAATTAAGTAGGGAAGCAACACTATTGTGGCAAAAAGTATTAAAAACTTCTACTGCTATGAATGCCCCATTGAGTTTTTTTGATGGAACCATTCACATGGGCCCCATTGTAGTTTTAAGAGGAACTCAAATAGCCAAAAATTACTACACAACACTTTTAGCAGAATTAGAAGAAAACGTAAAAAATAAAGCAGGTTTTTTACCCGAAACAAAAACCCGGATTTTTTGGGAAGGAATGCCAATTTGGGGTAAACTAAGAATGATGAGTGATTTATTCACTTCTAACGATGCGGCAGTTGTAGCTTCAACCTATTGCAGCAGTTGGGTGTTTGATAAATTCGATGAAAATGATCCATGGGATTCTACTGCAAGAGCCTATACAGAGATTTTTATCAATCGAAGTGATACAGCCAAGGAAAAAATGTTAGAGAAATGGTTTAAAGAATACAACATAGATGGTATAGTATTTCACGATACCAAAACCTGTTTCAATAATTCTAATGCAAAATTTGGAATGCCACAACGATTACAAAAAATAACAGGAGTTCCTTCTTTGGTTATTGAAGGAGACCTATGTGATTTACGATTTTTCTCTGAAGGTCAAAGTATTACCAAAATTGAAACTTTTTTGGAACAAATAGAAGATTTTAAAGTATTGAATTAAATGGGTAAAACAACAAATACAAAAAGTCAAAATTCTTCTCCTACTTTAAAAAGGGCGAAGAAAAAGCCAAAGATTGGAATTATTGGATTAGGACCTGTAGGAATGATCCTGGCAGATAGTTTTCAAAAGGCAGGATGCGATGTTGCTCTTTGTGTATTAAATGAAGTAAAACAAAATAAAATTAAAACGGAAGGTATTTTTTTAGAAGATTCCATCCAATCACATTCCAAATTTGATAAAGTGTATAGAAGTATCGCTGAATTAAAAGAATTGGATTTAGATTATTTGGTTTTTGCATTAAAGACCTATCAGATGCGCGAAGCGGTTAAAGAAGCATCCGATTTAATTACGGATAAATTATTGGTAGTTTCTGCGCAAAACGGTATTGATGTTGAAGAATTGTTGATTCCCGCATTTACCGATTCAAGAGTGTTAAGAATGGTTGTAAACTATGCGGGTAATATGGTAACTCCAAATACGGTCAAGGTCTCCTTTTTCACCCCTCCAAATTATATTGGTTCGATTAACGATTCCAAAACAAGTGAAGCTGAAACTTTTGCCCATTTGCTCAATTCAGTAGGAATGACAACACAAGCAGTTGATTCTTTCGAATTATTGAAACGAAGCTGGGAAAAAACCATTTTAAATTCATCCTTAAGTGCATTGTGTGGAGTTGGTAGGTTAACCATGGCTGAGGCTATGAATGACCCGGATACGGTTGAGCTAATTGAACAAATAATTGAAGAAGCAGTTGAGGTTGCTGAAAACGAAAAAATTCGCTTTCCCGATGATTTTATCCGGCAATGTTTGCGTTATTTAAAAAAAGGTGGAGACCATTTTCCATCTTTAGCTTTAGATCTTATCAATAACCGGCAAACAGAAATTGATTATTTTAATGGTAAAATAGTAGAATATGGGAGGAAGCATTATGTAAGAACATCACTTAACTTATCATTTACCAACATGGTAAAGGCGATGACCAATAAAAATATTGTTTCCAGAATTCCGGGTGTGGCAGGAGATGTAACCCGAAGAATTCTGGATAAAGGACTGGTAAATAAATCTGTTGCTAAAACAAAATTTAAAAATGCCGATTACTTTTTAGGTGTAGACCTGGGCTCAGCCTATTCTAAGTTTTCTGTTATTGATGAAAAAGGGAAGCACATTTTCATGTATTCCTTACCGACTCTTAATAATGACAAGCAAGCACAAAAAAATGTCATGAACACCATTGTATCTTCCTTTAATATAAAATACAGTTGTGCAACAGGCTACGGGAGAAAACAGTTTAAACAAACCGATATAATTAAAACCGAAATAAATTGTGCAGCTACAGGGGTTTCACACTTCCATTCAGGTGAAAAGAATATTATAGATATGGGAGGAGAGGATATAAAAATTATTAAATGTGATAACGAAAATCGCATGAGTAATTTTTATATGAACGATAAATGCGCAGCCGGAACGGGTTCATTTATTTCTGAAATTGCAGAAAGAGCAAATATCAATATTTCCGAAATGAGTACGCTGGCTTCCCTTTCCAATAGCGATAAAGAATTGAATAGTTTCTGTGCGGTATTTGCTAAAACGGAAATCATGAATTGGATCTTTGATGGCTTGAGTCCACAAGATGTTGCAAGAGGAATTTATATTTCTATAGCCAATAAAGTAGCTAAAATGCGATTAGAGACAGGAATTCCGACTTACATGATAGGTGGAGTAATAGCTCATCATTCTTACTTGAAAGTATTACTAAACGAAAAGTTGGACAAAGACATTCAAATAATTGAATCTCCGCAACACGTGGTTTCTTTTGGTGCTGCAATTACAGCGCTACAACAATCGAATAAAGATCAAAATAAAAAAGAATTATTAGAACATAAAGAAAAATAGCGATGAAAGGATTTCACGATAAGGAAAAAGGAATAGGTATAACATATGACCATATTTATCTCGTCAATGGTGCCAGAACTCCGTTTGGAAAGTTTTGCGGAACATTAGGAAAGGTTTCTCCAACCGATTTAGGAATATATGCCAGTAGAGCAGCTATCGAAAAATCAGGAATTAAAGGTGAAGATATTGACCAATTGATGTATGCCAATATTGGTCAAAGTTCTGCTGATTCTTACTTTTTGCCACGACATGTTGGTTTGTATACGGGTATCCCCGAAAGTGTTCCTGCTGTTATGTTACAGCGTATTTGTGGTTCAGGTTTTGAAACCATTATTTCCGGAGCGGAGCAAATTTCATTGGGAAAAGCGACCGCTGCTTTATGTGGCGGAACAGAAAATATGACACTTTCTCCAACCGTAAGTTTTGGAAACAGAATGGGTTATGGACTTGGGAAAATTGATTTTAAAGATATGCTGTGGGAAGCAATGAACGATACTGCAGCAGTACCTATGGGTTGTACAGCAGAAAACGTGGCAAAAAAATATGGAATTACCAAAGCAGAAGCCAATGATTTTGCTAAACGATCAATAGACAGATACATAGCTGCTAAAGAAAGAGGTTTCTTTGATGGTGAAGTAATTACAATGAATTCTACCGTTTTTGAAACGGAAGGGTTGAATCCAAGAAAAGTAAGATTACCAAGAAAAATAACTGACTTTACAACCGATGAAAATGTTCGTCCGGCAGATATAGAATCTATGGCAAAATTACCTTCTGCATTTATTCGCGATGGTGTTCAGACTGCTGCTAATTCAAGTGGAATTGTTGATGGAGCTGCTTCTGTGGTAATTGCCAACAAAGAGTTTGTGGATACTAAAGGATTAAAACCTTTATCAAGAATTGTTGCTTCTGCTACAAGCGCCTTAGATCCGAAATTAATGGGACTTGGTCCGGTTCCTTCTATCCGATTAGTATTAGAAATGGCAGGATTAACGCTGGATGACATTGGGCTGATTGAAATTAACGAAGCATTTGCAGCTCAATTTATAGGCTGTGAAAGAGAATTGAAATTGAATAGAGAAATATGTAACGTAAATGGTGGAGCAATAGCACTTGGGCATCCGTTGGCTGCTACCGGAACCCGACTATCATTAACCCTATCCAGAGAAATGAATGTACGAGGTGTGAAGTATGGAATTGCTTCAGCTTGTATAGGTGGCGGACAAGGAACAGCGATTTTGTTCGAGAATATGCATGTATAAAATTTACCGTCATTGCGAACGAAATAAAATGAAATAAAGCAATTTCGTTTTAATTCATAAGATTGCTTCGTACCTCGCAATGACGTAAAAAAAGAAACAATGGAAAAATTAAAACAATGGCAAATGACAGATCTCAACAAAGAATTTTCTTTGGTTGAAACTGATCTGCCAACCATAAATAAAAATGAAGCAATTGTAAAAATTGCAGGGTGTGGCGTTTGTCATACGGATTTGAGCTTTTGGCACGATGGAGTTCGAACCAAAAAGGAAATGCCATTGACCTTAGGACATGAAATTAGTGGAGTAGTGCTCGATGGACCCGATTATCTTAAAGGAAAAAATGTTATTATTCCTGCGGTTTTACCCTGTGGCGATTGTGAATTGTGCAACAAAGGAAGAAGTAATATGTGTCAGAATCAATTGATGCCAGGGAATGATTTTCATGGTGGATTTGCTTCACATATTGTAGTTCCGCATAAATATTTATGCCTTGTACCGGATTCTATTTTAGAGAAATATTCTTTGGAAGAAATCTCTGTGATTGCCGATGCAATTTCAACTCCCTATCAGGTAGTTAAAAAATCGGAATTGGAGCCGAGAGATCTGGCTATAGTAATTGGGGTTGGTGGTGTTGGTATTTACGGTGCCTTAATCGCCAAAATTATGGGAGCAAAAGTATTGGCAATAGATATTGATGATAGAAAATTAGCAAGTGCTAAAAAACACGGAGTTGATGCCATTTTAAACTCAAAAGGTTTATCTCATAGAGAAATCAAAGGAAAAGTAAGAGAGATTGCTAAAGAACTAGGGTCAGCAAAATTCGGGTGGAAAATATTTGAAATATCAGGAACAACTTCCGGTCAGGAATTAGCATTTAGCTTGTTAACCTATACATCTACCTTGAGTATAGTTGGGTTTACAATGGATAAACTGAATGTTCGATTAAGCAACTTAATGGCTTTTGATGCAAAACTTATTGGTACCTGGGGATGCAAACCCGAATTATACCCAGAAGTTGTAGATCTAATTGCATCGGGAAAATTAGATATTAAAGATTTTGTTGAAACCTTTCCCATGTCAAAGATCAATGAAGTTTTTAAAAATACATTAGAACATAAATACGATAAACGATCGGTTTTAGTACCGGATTTTAAATAAGAATATGTCTGAAAAACCAGTTAACATATCAGTAAAAATATCAAAGGTCATAAAAGATGTACCAGAAAATGAGATGTCATCAATACCTAATTGCAATGGTGCATATGTCATTAAGGTTGAATCAGGCAAACTTTATGTAGGTTCTTCAAAATCCCTTCGTAATCGTATTTCACAACACAAATATGAATTAGATCCCAATATTTCTACTTCTGATAAAATAGTATCTACTTGCTATTACAAAACCACTTCTCATGTGGAAGCAAGGATAATAGAGAATTGGCTGATAAGAGAAATAAATCCTGAGTTAAATAAAACGAATAAGCATGATGCATCAGAAAAGGAATGTGGTGCGAAGTGTTTACAAAATTGTGAGACATGGGATTCAGCTAATAAAAACATAAAATTTGATGTAAGCATTATTGAAACCTACAAGGATGTTCCTGAGCACAAGTTATCCGAACTTCCAAAAAAAACAGGAGTATATGTAATTGCGACAAAATCAGGTAAATATGTTGGCTCAGCAACAAATGTATGTTCTAGAGTAAAAGAACATAACTCATTAAAAGGAAATGTTTATGAATCTATTAAATCTGTAAGTTGCTACATTACTAAAAATAGAACGGATGCTTATATTTTAGAATATGTTAAGATAAAAGAATTAGCACCCAAATTGAATAGAGAATTTCGGGATGATGCTTGGAGATGGGAAACGGTTGAATTAAAAAAGCATTTTAATGCAACAACTTCTGAATTAGCCAAATTATTTAAAGAATTAAGTCAATGTATTAGCTCATATATTCCTGAAATAGAAGAGGTGGGTCGTAGAGACAGGATTACTTATCGATTAAAAAATAAACATATATTTTTTATCAAATTTATGAGTGGTTATTTGCAGGTTGATTTGAAAGATAAAGATGGAGAAATTAATGATATGTCAGGTTTTTCATGGTCAATTAATCCAACAGCATCAGATATATTTCATAAACGATTTAAGTTATATGAAATTTCAGAAATAAATAAAGCGATGAACATAATAGAACAAGCTTTTAAAATCATTACAAATAAATAAAAAAATAGATATGGAATTACACAGTCACAATTTAGTAGAAAATAAATACACAGATATTATTTATGAATTAAGACCTGCAAAAGATTTTGAAGGAAATGAAGTGAAGGGCTTATTTAATGCATGGATAATGCTAAACAATCCATCGCAATACAATTCATATACAACAAAAGCAGTAAAAGAAATTATTTTAGCAATGCGTGAAGCTTCAAATGACAGAAGTGTTGTTGCCGTGGTTTTTACAGGTGTTGGAAATAAAGCCTTTTGTACCGGCGGAAATACCAAAGAATACGCAGAATATTATGCAGGTAACCCGCAGGAATACAAGCAATATATGCGTTTGTTCAATGATATGGTTTCATCGATTTTGATGAATGATAAACCGGTAATTTGCCGTGCAAATGGTATGCGTATTGGAGGCGGGCAAGAAATTGGAATGGCTTGTGATTTTACCATAGCCCAGGATCTGGCAAAATTCGGACAGGCAGGACCAAAGCACGGAAGTGCTCCCGATGGAGGTTCTACCGATTTTTTACACTTGTTCGTAGGAATTGAAAAAGCAATGGAATCTTGTACGGTTTGTGATCCCTGGTCGGCACACGAAGCATTGCGATTGGGTTTATTGACCGAAGTTGTTCCCGCACTTAAAATAAATGGAGAATTTATCAATAACCCCATGGTTAGAACAGAAAGATGGGTAAGTAAAAAAACAGGACAGAT
>VAPH01044559.1_pt1 | contig 29822 bp, 32 predicted proteins | sample 3393861 | NCBI WGS metagenome assembly VAPH01 (sample SAMN08290439, study PRJNA428436) | hydrothermal vent metagenome | isolation source: Deep-sea hydrothermal vent chimney | place: Atlantic Ocean: South-mid Altantic Ridge | reverse complement strand
GGGAACGCGGCGACCAACTTCCACGCCCTTTTCCCGAGTACGGCCTTCGAAAAAGTCGTCGCCTATTACACAAAACGCTATGGGGACCCGACCTTCACCCTTAACAGGAGCATCGCCCCCTTGGCGGAACCGAGGCGGGAAAACCCAACCGTCATTTGGCGGAGCGCCGATCCACTCACCAAGCAATTCACCTCCCTCGAAATCCGCAAGTTCGACGACTCCAGGGGGGGCTTTCCCGATACCCGGCGCGGCGCCGTCATGCTTTATAGGCAATGGTCGCAGCCCATCTTCCCCCATCTTTCGACCATCGAATTGATGATCCTGAATTCCAATTCCTAATACCGCCCGCTAAGCGCGCCTGCGATCAGGGGCGCCAGCCGGCGGGGACCGGAATTGTTTTTCATCATCCTGAAGGGGTCGAATTCCGCCCTGGCCAGGTTCGCCAGGTCGCTTGAGGCCAGGCGCGCCGGCAACAGGGCCGCGAGGGCGGCCCTGGGAACGCCGGGACGGCGTTCGCGGGCAGCCCTCAACAACTCATCGGCCCGCCCGGCGACCTCCGCCGCAGCCGATTCCATCACGCCGCCGCCGCGGCCCTCGAACAGATCGCTGCGAAAGGATGCGGGATCGCCCCCGGCCCGTTTGATAACGGCGTCAGGCAGATGGCAGCGACGGTGGCGGGCATGAAAAGGAACGGCGCGGAGCAGGCCGATCAAGGCCCAGGCGGTCCCAATATCCCTTCCGGCTTCAAGGGCCTTGGACTCCGCAACGCCCAAGACCGTCAAGGCGAGTTCCGTCAAACCCGCCGAGGTCGCGGCGCAATAGGCCTCAAGGTCGGCCAGGCCGGAGAAAGCGGCCTCGCGAAAATCCTTCTCCCTGGCGTCGAACAAGGCCTCGAAGGGGGCCCGCGATAGCCCGTGCGCCGCCACGGCGCGGGACAAGGCCCTTGCGGCGGGATGATCGGGCGGAGAGCCCGAAAAAGCCCCCTCCACGGCGTCGCGCCACCAGGAAAGACGCACCAGCCCCAGCCCGGGCTCGTTCGCCAATTCGGGGATGCGCGCGACTTCGTTGTTCAAAGCGAGCAAAGCCAGCAACGCCCCGCGCCGTTCCCGCGGCGCGAACCGGACGCACAGGAACCGGTCGGGGTCGAACCGGCGGACCTCCGTCTCACAATATTCGGCATCGGTCATGAAACGCCGCCCCCCCCCGCGCCCTAAACCCGGAATGGATGAAAAAAGAAAAATGCTGGAATATTTCTATTTCGCACTTCCATTGTCGGAATAAAGTACATATTTAGTCATCAATATTCATTTTATAGATACGGAAAGAGGTTATCATGGCATTTGAACTCCCCGCCCTGCCCTATTCGCAGGACGCCCTTGAGCCGCACATTTCGGCCAACACCTTGAGCTTCCACTACGCCAAGCATCACAACGCCTATGTCGTCAACCTGAACAACCTGGTCAAGGACACGCCGCTCGCGGACACGTCCTTGGAAGATATCATCAAGGAGACGGCGGGCGACGCGGACAAGGCCGGTATTTTCAACAACGCCGCCCAGATATGGAACCATACCTTTTATTGGAATTCCATGAAACCGGGCGGCGGCGGCGCGCCAAGCGGCGACCTGGCCGCCAAGATCGACGCGTCCTTCGGGTCTTATGAGAAATTCAAGGAAGAGTTCACCGCCGCCGCCGTCACCCAGTTCGGCAGCGGCTGGGCCTGGCTGGTCGCGGACGGGGATGGGTTGAAGATCGTCAAGACCGGAAACGCCGAAACCCCCTTGACATCCAACGCCACCCCGCTGATGACCTGCGACGTATGGGAGCACGCCTACTACCTGGACTTCCAGAACCTGCGCCCCAAATACGTCGGGACCTTCCTCGACCATCTGGTCAACTGGGATTTCGTCAGCGCCAACCTCGGCTAGGGCACGGCGATCAGCGCCGCCGCCACCGGGCGTTCCTCGGTGAGCAGGACGTTAAAGGTCCTGCACGCCGCCCCGGTATCCATCCATTCGAGCACGATGGCGTGGTTCTTCAGGGCGCTTCGCAGGCCCCTGGGCTCGGGGAGGAAGCCCGGGCCGCAGCCGACGATGAGGATTTCCACCGTTTCGTCGGCCGCGAGGATACGGCTCAGGGATTCCGGGGAAACGGCGTCCGGGTCCGTCACGGACCAGGGGACGCACCGTTCGGAAAAAACGACGACCGATCCGTCATGGATTTCGCCGGCGATGCGAAAACGATTTTCGCCATAGGATTCGATGACTTGGCGGCCCTTGGGAACAAGCGGGGTTATGTCGAGGGACATCTAATTTAAACCGGCGTTTCGGCCGTCTCTTCCCCTTCCGCGACATCACCCGTCCCGCGCCTAACTTTGAGGTAGAGCAGCATGGGAACGGCCAGACAGACCGATGAATAGGTCCCGATAACGACGCCCCAGATCATGGCGAAGCTGAAGCCCCGGATGACCTCGCCGCCGAGGAAATAAAGCGCCAGCAAGGCGAGCAGCGTGGTCAGGGATGTAATCACCGTGCGCGACAGGGTTTCATTGATGCTTCGGTTGAGAAGTTCGGGCAGGGGCATGGTCTTATAGCGGCGCAGATTCTCACGCACCCGGTCGTAGACCACCACGGTGTCGTTGATGGAATAGCCCGCGATGGTCAATACCGCGGCAACCGTCGAGAGGTTGAATTCCATGCCCAAGAGGGCGAACAATCCGATGGTGGAAATCACGTCGTGGATCAGGGCGACGACCGCGCCCAGGCCGAACTGCCATTCGAACCGGAACCAGATGTAGATCAAAATGGCGAAAATGGCCGAGAGCACGGCGTAAACGCCGTCCAGGAGAAGCTCCCCGCTTACTTTCGGGCCGACGAATTCGGTTCTGCGGTATTCGATGCCGGCGCCGAGCGCGGCTTTCACCTTTTCGAGGGCCTTGGCCTGGGCTTTTTCGCCCCCTTTCTGGCGCTGAAGGCGTATCAGAACGTCATTCGGGGCGCCGAACTCCTGGAGGGAGAGATCGCCGAGGCCGAGGGAGGACAGGTTGCGGCGCATGGCGGCGATGTCGGCGGGACCCTCGGTCCTCACATCGATCATGATGCCGCCCTTGAAATCGATGCCGTAATTGAGGTCCTTAAAGGAATAAATGCCAATGGCGGCGAGAACGAGCAAGCCGGAAAAGACGAAGAAAAACAGCTTCTTCGAGATGAACTGAAGATTGATATCGGCTGGAATCAGCTGCAAACCACGCATGATCAAATCACCAACTCGGTGGGCCGGGTGCGGCGGAGCCAGGTCACGACCATCAGGCGGGTCAGCCAAATGGCGGTGAACATGGATGTGACGATGCCGATAGCGAGCGTCACGGCGAAACCGCGGACCGGGCCCGAACCGAACTGATAGAGAAGAACCGCCGCGATCAAGGTGGTGACGTTGGCGTCGATAATGGTCTTGATCGCCCTGGAATAACCGGCGTCAACGGCGGAAATCGGCGTCCGCCCGGCGCGGACTTCTTCGCGGATGCGCTCGAAAATCAGGACGTTTGCGTCGACGGCCATGCCGATGGTCAGCACGACCCCCGCGATACCCGGCAGGGTCAGGGTCGCTTGCAGGACCGAGAGCAGGCCGCCGATCATCACCATGTTGAAAAGCAGGGCGACGTCGGCCATGGCTCCGAATCGCCCGTAGGCGACGACCATGAAGACGACGACGAGGGCCAGGCCGACCATGCTGGCGATTTTTCCCGCGGCGATGGAATCGGCGCCGAGGCCGGGGCCGACGCTGCGTTCCTCCAAAATGGTCAGCGGCGCGGGCAAAGCCCCGGCGCGCAGCAGCAAGGCCAAATCCTGGGCCGACTGGAAGGTGAAGTTGCCGCTGATCTGGCCGGAGCCGCCGAGGATGGGTTCCCGGATGACCGGCGCGCTGATGACCTTGCCGTCGAGCACGATGGCGAACCGGCGGCCGACGTTTTTGCTGGTTATTTTACCGAACTTTTTACCGCCGACCGTGTCGAAGCGAAAACTCACGATGGGCTCGTTGGTCCGGGAATCGGTGCCGGGGCGGGAATCGACGAGATTTTCACCGCTCAATATGGCCCGCTTTTTTATCAATTCCATGACCGGACGGCCGTTTTTCCCCAGCCTGTCGGCGCTCGGCAGCAGCATGGAGCCCGCCGGGACCCTTCGGCCCATGGCTTCTTCCGCCGACATCTTCGGATCGACCAGATGGAAAGTCATCTTGGCGGTCTTGCCGAGCAGCCTTTTGATCCTTTCTGGATCATCGACGCCCGGAAGCTGGACCAGGATCCGGCTGTCTCCCTGGCGCTGGATGGTGGGCTCGCGAACCCCCGTCTCGTCGATCCTGCGGCGCACGATCTCGATGGACTGTTCGACGGCCGCGATGGACTTATTCTTGGCCGCCTTTTCGCTCAGCGCCATGACGATGCGGCCGTTATCGCGGACTTCGGTGTCGATGTCGCTGTCGAGGCCGCGCAGCAGGCCGCGCGCTTCCTCGATCCTGGAGGCGTCTTTGATGGTGACGGTGGCAAATTTTCCTTCGACGCCCAAAGCGCCATAACGGATCCGGGCCTTGCGCAAGGTCGTCCGGACCTCGTCAACGAGAGATTCAAGGTAATCCTTGATGACGGATTTCACATCGACTTCGAGCAAAAGGTGGGAACCGCCCCGCAAGTCGAGACCGAGGCTGATCTGCTGGCTCGGAACCCAAGCGGGCAGGTTGGCGGCCTGGCGGGCGGTCAGGAAATTCGGCGCAAGCAGTATCAACCCCAGCGCACAGACGCCCAAAATAAGAACGATCTTCCACTTAGCGATATATACCATGGGTCGGGCCCGGTTCCTTGAAGCCTTTGTCCTACTTGCCGCCGAAGAGCTTTTTGAGGCCGGTCGCGACGCCCCCCCCATCGCCGGACTTCGCTTCTTTTACCGGCTCGGTTTTGGAAAGGACGCCGGAAATCAACGACCGCTGGACCTTGACCTTGATCCCGTCGGCGATTTCCACGGAAACCGTGTTGTCGTCGATAACCTTGCTAACGGTGCCGATGATGCCGCCGCCGGTGACGATTTTATCGCCGCGCCGGATCGCTTCCAGCATGCCCTTGTGTTCCTTCGCCTTTTTTTGCTGCGGCCTAATCAACAGAAAATAAAAGACGACGAATATCAGGATCAGCGGGAAAAGAGCTTCTAAACCGCCGGCGCCTTGGGCGCCACCTGCGGCCTGTGCGAAAGCAGGCGAAATGAACATGGGAACAGTCCTCCAAAGAACACGGCCCCAAACGACGGGCGGGGCCTGCCGGGACTATAACCGTCCAGGCGCGATGTGCAACGATTTAAAGCGGATTTCCGGGCGGGTGTTTCCTCCTTCTCCCGCCTCCCTCTCCGGACGGCGTCCCTCGGGCGCGGACCGGGTTGTAAAAGCCGGAAACAACCTTCCAACCGCCCTCATTCGCGCGTATCCAGCACCATTGCCCCTGGCTTAAGGCGGCCGCGGCCGCGGAGCCGACCGTTTCTCCGTGACCGGGCGCGAGCGTCAGAACGCCGCGCCCGGCGTTATAGATCATCACATTGTACCCCCGCCCCACTCGGCCGGAAGGCGGCAAGCGGCAGACCGCAGGCGAGAGGCAAAAGAAAGCGATCTCCTTGCCGATATCGTTTCGCGTCAATTGGCGGGAGGCCCGGCATATGACCGGTTCATCGCCGTCGTCGTCATGGCCTCCTCCCCCCATGGCCTTAGCGCAGGCGCCAAAATGAACCATCGCATCCTCCATTATTTTCAAGATATGTTATTTATATGTTTTTCAATTTTAGCGCGAAAATTAAGGGTTGCGTCGCGTAGAGTCAAGTGAATGTTGCCGTTACTTTAATTAATTACAGTATTTTTAATACAGATATTCTATTTATTGTTATTTTGTATTTACAATATGATAATTTGTACATATTTTTAACCAAGTATATTTTTTGTTTCTTTGGTAATATATATTTTCTTAGAGCCCGTCCGGGCTCTTATGAACGGGGACACGGGCGACCGTTTCAGGCCGATACCGAAACCGGTCGGAGAGACCGAGAAAAAGGATTGTTGTTTTTGTTATGGACTAATTGGTCCAAAACCCCCATGCTGACCCTCGCACTGAAAATGGATGGGTGAGGGATGGCCCGACCGAGAGAATTCATCAAGGAAACAGCGCTCGATAAAGCCCTTCAGGTGTTCTGGTCAAAAGGATATGAAGCAACGTCCCTTTGCGACCTGGTTGCGGCAATGGGCCTTTCAAAAAGCAGTTTTTACGATACTTTTTCCAGTAAGCAGGACCTTTTCCTATCGAGCATTGACAGGTATCACGAAACGACCATGAAGCAGGTTAAGGATATTCTTGATGGCGACCTTCCAGCCCGTGCGGCGATTAACTCTATTTTCCGGATGGTTATTGAAGACGATGACAACCGAGGCTGTTTCCTGGGTAATTGCGCGGTCGAGATCAACCGCCGAGATGACGATGCCAAACGTCGCATCAAAGCCGCCATGAAGGCCTTGGAGACGGCTTTTGCCGACACCGTGAAGCGGGGGCAAGATGCCGGAGAAATATCGAAAGCTCTCGACCCACAAGCGGCAGGAAGGTTTTTAGCAAGCAACATCAATGGGTTGAGAGTGCTGTCAAAAACTGGAGTCGACCGTCAACACAAGGAGGACGTGTTTAAAATGGTGATGTTGACGCTTCGCTGATTTTTTTTAACTAGTTTTGGACCAAAAGGTCCAAAATACATAGAAGGAAACCTTACATGAAGATCAAAGACTCAATCGTATTCGTCACCGGGGCCAATCGCGGCATCGGTCGCGCTTTTGTCGAGCTACTGCTCGAATTTGGGGCGAAGAATATCTATGCCACCGTCAGAAATCCCGCCGACACGGCCACGTTTTCCCATATGGATACGTCACGGGTAGAACCGGTTATTCTGGATGTCACCAAGCCCGACATGGTGCGCGCCGCGGGCGAAAGCCACGACGACGTGACCCTATTGATCAACAATGCGGGCATCGCTAAATTCGCCGGCCTCATATCCGACGCCACCGGGGAAGCCGCGCGGGCCGAAATGGAAACCAACTATTTCGGGACATTGAACATGGTTCGCGCTTTCGCGCCCGTTCTGGCCGCCAACGGAGGCGGAGCCATGGTCAACATGGCCTCGATCGCTTCATTTGTGAATTTTCCGGTTCTGGGATCGTACAGCGCCTCGAAAGCGGCGGTGCATTCTCTCGTCCAGGGGGTCAGGGCGGAACTGGCGGCGCAGGGGACCCATGTGGTCGGAGTCTACCCCGGGCCGGTCGACACCCGAATGGCGGAACCGTTTCCCTTGGAAAAGGCCGCCCCGGAAGACGTGGCGCGAAAAATTCTCAAGGCCCTGGAAAACGGTGACGAGGACGTCTATCCCGATCGGATGTCCATCGACCTTCATGCCGGTTTGACGGGCAATCCGAAGGCGGTTGAAAGGCAGGTCGGGGAAATGCTGCCTGAATAGGTTTATTGGGGACTTATTCGTTTGGGGCTCTGGAAGTCAAGACAACGGTGGAGACGTGTGTTTTTGTTTGGCGAGTGGCGGCGCTTGGCGTCCCCTGTATCAGCCCTGAAGGTACTTGCTCGGGTCGGTGGCCCGCATGCCCCGGCGCAATTCGAAATGGAGCTGCGGCCTATCGACCGACCCGGAGCTGCCGACGGTGGCGATGCCCTGGCCCTTCCTGACTTTCTCTCCCCTTTTCACCAGCAGGCGTTCGTTGTGGGCGTAGGCCGTGATCCAGCCGCCCGAATGCTTGATTAAAAGAAGATTCCCGAACCCCCTCAACTCGTTGCCCGCATAGGCCACGACGCCGTTTTCGGCGGCCCTGACCGGTGTGCCCCGGGGCGCGGCGATATTTATGCCGTCGTTTTGCAGCCCCTTCGCCTTGGGACCGAAACGAGAGATCACACGGCCCTTGACCGGCCACGCGAACCCCCGGCCCGACCGGGCGGGCGGCCTGGGCGCGGCGGCGGCGGGCGGGCGGACGCGGGCAACGACCCTCGTTTTCGCCTTACCCGGTTTCTTCAGCCGCGCTTGGGATTGGATTTTGCGAACCTGGGCGCCGGGCAGACGCAGGCGTTGCCCGACCCCGATGGTATAAGGCGCGGCAATGTCGTTGGCTCGCGCAAGGGTATAGGGCCCGACGTTGTAACGCCTAGCGATGCCGCTCAAGGTCTCGCCACGGGCGACCACGTGCTCGCGCACGCGCGGCAATTTGATCCTTTGCCCGATGCTCAAAAGGTAAGGCGGGCGCAACCCGTTGGCCTCGATAATGGCGCGGACGGAAACCCGGTGTCGCCGGGACAGGGCGTAAACCGTATCCCCCTTGCCCACGACGACCGCCGAAGCGCCCATAAAAAGCCGTGCCCCGTCCGTAACCCGAGGGGCGGGAACGGCGCGCGACATCAAGGGCGGCTCGGATCCCGGCGGCGGCCATTCGGCCCAACCGCAGGCCGACACGGCCAGGACCAGCGCCAGAACGCCATGGCGCATCTTCGCCTTAATCGACATCGTCGCCCTCGTCGATAAAGGGAACGAAGGCGGCGACGCCCATGTCCTCGGTTTCGGCCCCGTCCTCGGTCCTCCGCACCCGGATCAGGCGTTGGTCCTCGGAACGGTATCCGTGGGTGACGGGAACGACCATGATCCCGCCGAGGGCAAGCTGATCGATCAGCACCGGCGGGATATCGGCGGCCGCGGCGGTGACGATGATGCGCTCGAAGGGCGCTTGTTCGGGCCAGCCGCGCGAACCGTCCCCGGCCAAGGAGGTGATGTTGGTCAGGCGCAATTCGGAAAACCTTTTTTCCGCCTGATCGAGGAGTTCCTTATGCCGTTCGATGCTATAGAGGCGACGGCACAAAAGGGCCAGGACGGAGGCCTGATACCCCGATCCGGTTCCGATTTCCAAGACCTTCATGCGGTCGCCCACATCGAGCGCCTGGGTCATCTGCCCGACGACCAGAAGCTGGCTGACCGTCTGATGGTGGCCGATGGGCAGGGCCAGGTTGTCGTAGGCCTTGTCGCGAAATTGTTCGGGCACGAAAAGCTCGCGCGGCGTGCGCTCCATGGCCGATAGGACGCGGCGGTCGGTCACGCCCCCGCCACGCAGGTCGAGCAACATGCGGATCTTCCGCGAATCCGGGCTCATGGAAAAACGTCCCGCAGTTTCTTCAGCGTGGCCCCATGGGTCAGGTCGAGGGAAAGCGGCGTGATCGAGATGGCTCCGCGCAACACCGCGTCCAGGTCCGTGCCTTCGACGTAGCGGTCCTCGGTCCTCTGCGCGCCGATCCAGAAATACGGATCGCCGCGCGGATCGTGGCCTTTGGCCAAATCGCCGCCGATCTTGCGCCGCCCCTGGCGCGTGGTCTCCATGGCGGTGACGGATTTTGCCGCCACATCGGGAATGTTGACGTTAATCAGCACCGATTTCGGCCAGGAAAGCTTCACCAAGCGCCCGATCACCTGGCCCGCCCAGTGTTCCGCCGTCGCCCATTTGACCGCGTGCCGGTCGTCGGTGACGAGACTTATGGCGATGGCTGGCGTCCCCAGCAGGGTCGCTTCCATGGCCGCGGCCACGGTGCCCGAATAGGTCGTGTCCTCGCCCAGGTTCGCGCCTCTGTTCACCCCCGAGAGCATGATGTCGGGCGGATTTTCCGCCATCACTTCGCGCATGGCCAGCAGCACGGCGTCCGTCGGCGTGCCGTCGACGGCGTATCGGCGCCGGGAGACCTTGCGGATGCGCAAAGGCCGGCAGGGAATGACTGGCGGCGCTTTGTTCTGTTTCCGGGGCGACCACCCAGACCTCGCGGGCCAGGGGCCGTATGACCTTTTCCAAAAGCTTAAGGCCGGGCGCGGCTATTCCGTCGTCATTGGAAATAAGGACGCGCGCCTTGGCGAGATCGACAGGTCCGTGCGTCATCGATCCCTCACGCCCTCTCCATAACCTCCAACCCGTCCATATAGGGCCTCAAGGCTTCCGGCACGGCCACGGAGCCGTCGGCGCGCTGATAGGTCTCCAAGACGGCGACCAGCGTCCGCCCGACGGCCAAGCCCGAACCGTTCAGGGTATGGACGAAACGGGTCGCCTTTTCCCCTTCCTTGCGGCAGCGGGCCTTCATGCGCCGGGCCTGGAAATCGCCGCAGGTCGAACAGCTCGAAATCTCGCGGTAGCGGTTCTGGCCGGGCAGCCAAACCTCCAGATCGTAGGTCTTTCGCGCGGAAAACCCCATGTCCCCGGTGCAAAGGACGATCTTGCGGTAGGCGAGGCCCAGTTCCTTGAGCACGGTTTCGGCGCAATGGGTCATCCTTTCATGCTCGGCCTCGGACTCTTCGGGCGCGGTGACGGAAACCATTTCGACCTTGGAAAACTGGTGCAGGCGGATCATGCCGCGGGTGTCCTTACCCGCAGCCCCGGATTCGGAACGGAAGCACCAGGTCATGGCCGTATAACGCAGCGGCAGGGAGTCTTCATCGAGAATACGACCGGCGACGATGTTGGTGAGCGGCACCTCGGCCGTGGGGATCATCCACAACCCTTCTTCGGTCTTGAACAAATCCTCGCCGAACTTGGGCAGTTGCCCGGTCCCATAAAGCGCGTCGTCCCGGACCAGGGCCGGGGGATTGATCTCCGTATACCCAAACCGACCGGTATGAATGTCGAGCATGAACGACGCCAAAGCCCGCTCCATCCTGGCCAGCGGGCCGCTCAGAAGCACGAAACGCGAGCCCGACATCTTCACGGCGGTCTCGAAATCCATCATGCCGAGCCCTTCGCCGATATCGACGTGTTCCTTGGGCTCGAAATCGAATTGCGCAAGGTCGCCGATGCGCGAAACCTCGACGTTGGCATCTTCGTCCGTCCCGAAGGGGACGTCTTTCGCGGGCCGGTTGGGAAGGGCGGCCAGCGCGCCGTCGAGCTTTTCCAGGGCGACGCGGGCTTCTTCCTCCACTTCGCCCTGGGCCGCCTTGGAGCGCGAGACCTCTTCGATCAATGCGCCCGCGTCCCCGCCCCTAGCCTTGAGCGCGCCTATTTCCCTGGCCGCCTTGTTGCGCCGGGTCTGGATTTCCTGGGCGCGGGTTTGCGCGTCCCGGCGTTTTCCGTCGAGTTCGATCAGGGAGGCGGAAAGCGGTTCCAGGCCGCGCAAGCGCAGCCCTTCGTCGAAAACCTCGGGGTTTTCCCTGATCCACTTGATATCGAACATCGGAGCCTCGATCCTCAAAGGCAGGAGGATGACAAACAGAAGTTAACGGCCTTTTACTACCGCACCGTTTTCTCGACCACCTTTTTCACACTCACCCCCTGAACGACGATGGAAAAGATCACCACGCCGTAGGTCATGACCAGGATCAGGTTTTTTTCCGCGCTTTCGGGCAAGGACAGGGCGAGCGCGACCGAAATGCCGCCACGCAGGCCGCCCCATGTGAGGACCGGGATCGCGCCTTTCGTGAATTCGTGCTTTAGGGACAAAAGCGCGATGGGAACGCCGACGCTGATAAAACGCGCCCCCAGCACCAGCGGAACCGCGCCCAACGCCGCCCAGGCGAAACGAAGATCGAACCCGACGACGAGGACTTCCAGCCCGATCAGCAGGAACAGCACCGAATTGAGGATTTCATCGATCAATTCCCAGAATTTGGACAGATGGTCCCGCGTCGTCTCGCTCATGGCGTGTTTGACGCCGTGGTTGCCGATGAACAACCCGGCGACGACGACGGCGATGGGGCCGCTGGTGTTCAGCTTATACGCCAGGGTATAGGTCCCGACCACGAGGGCGAGCGTAATCAGGACCTCGAGGGCATAGTCGTCGATGCCGCGCATGGCCCGGTAGGCCACATAGCCGGCCACACCACCCAGGAGCGCGCCGCCCAAGGCCTCCTCGGCGAACAGAATGCCCACATCGCCCGGGCCCATGGCGTCTCCGGCGGCGAGGGCGGCGAGAATGGCGAAGACGACGACCCCGACCCCGTCGTTAAACAGCGATTCGCCGGCGATCTTCGCTTCCAGGGGCTTGGGCACGGAGACCGTCTTCAGGACGCCTAAGACGGCGACCGGATCGGTCGGGCTGATGAGGGCCCCGAACACCAGGGCGTAGGCGTAGGGAATGGAAAGCCCGAGCAGGCCCAGAAGGAACCACATCCCCGTCCCGACGATAAAGGTCGAAAGCAGAACGCCCAGGGTGGCCAGGGCGCCGATGGCCCATTTGCGCGCCGCCAGCTCCGAAAAGTCCACATGCAGGGCTCCGGCAAACAGCAGGAAACTCAACATGCCTTGCATCAGGGCCACATTGAAGTCGATGCCGCGCAGCATTCCCGTCACCGCCCGCCCCAGCCCTAGAGACGGGGCGGCCAAATCGATGCCGAGCACGCCGAGCGAGGCGAAAAGGGCGATCACCACCATGCCGATGGCATGGGGAAGGCGAAGGAAATGGTGGTTGATAACCCCGAACAGGGCGGCCAGAACCAGCAGAACCCCGGCGATTTCGAAGAGAGTCATGGTCGATCCTAAGACGCCGTTTCCTCGTCGGCCTCCTTGGCGTCGCGTTTCTTTTCGATCATGCGGACCGAAATGATGGAGACCTCGTAAAGGAGAAGGACCGGCAGGGCTAGGCCGATCTGGCTGATGACGTCGGGCGGGGTGAGGACGGCTGCGGCGATAAAGGCCGTGACGACGGCGTACTTGCGCTTTTCGGCCAAGCCCTTGGAGGACACCATGCCGACGCGTCCCAAAAGCGTCATCAGCACCGGCAGTTCGAAACAGAGCCCGAAGGCGAAGATCAGCCGCATGACCAGGGACAGGTATTCATCCACCTTGGGTAAAAGCTGGATGGGCAGGGTTCCCGGACCGCCCATGGTTTCAAAACCGAGGAAAAATTTCCAGGCGAGCGGGAAGATGAAATAGTAAACCAACGCGCCGCCGAGGAAGAAAAGGATCGGCGTCGCCACCAGAAAAGGCAGGAACGCGCTTTTTTCGTTCTTGTAGAGCCCCGGGGCCGCGAACATCCAGACTTGCGTGGCGATAAAGGGAAAAGCCAGGAACAGGGCGGTAAAAAACGAAACCTTGATGTAGGTGAAAAAGGCTTCGTGCAGGCCGGTGAAGATCAGACGCCGGTCGCCGCCCGTGCCGGCGAGGATGTCGGAGAGGGGCTGAACCAGGAAATTGTAAATATCGGTGGCGAAGTAATACGAGATGAAAAAAAGCACGATGACGGCGATGAAGGAATGAATAAGCCGCCGGCGCAACTCGACAAGATGCTCGAGAAGCGGCGCTTTCGATTTCTCGATCTCGTCCTCGATTTCGTCCCCGATTTTGTCCTCGGCGTCGCTCACGTAACCTTACCCGCTTTTTTCTGGGCCTGCGGAGTCTCTTCGCCGCCGTCGCCGACCACGTCGGCTTCGCTTTCGCCCTCGTCTTCGCCCTCGTCTTCGTCGTCATCCAGGCCGTCATCGGGCTCGTAACTTTCGGCCCGTCCGTCCGCGGCCTCGCCTGCGGTCTCGTCCAAGGGGTCGAGATCGAGGTCTTTGGCGATTTCACCGTCCGGATCGACGTTGTTCTCAATGGCCTTGGCGATGTCGAATTCCGAGGCTTGATCCATCTCTTTCTTGATGTCTTCGAGTTCGGCCTCGCGGACCACGTCGTCGAGGCCGTTCTGGAATTCCCTGGCCATGGCCCGCGCCCGCCGCAACCAACCGGTCACCGTACGAATGGCGCGCGGCAAATCCTTCGGGCCGACGACGATGATGCCCAAGAGGGCGATAATGAACAGTTCCTGCCAGCCGATGTCGAACATGGCCGATGGTTGCTCCCAGCGATAGACGGCGAAGTGGGACGAACGGGGAAGCCCCGATCAATTACCGGCCGTGTTGTTCTTTTCGGTCTTGGACTTCGTCTCCGACGAGGCTACGTCCGAGGATTCGGACTTCAAAGCCTTGGCGTCCTCGCCCTTCGCTTCTCCGTCTTCGCTCTTCAAGCCTTTCTTGAAGGATTTCAAACCCTTGCCAAAATCGCCCATGAGAGCGGAAATTTTTCCCTTACCGCCAAAGAGGATAAGGATGATGGCCAAGACGACCACCCATTGCCATATACCGGTCCAACCACCCATTTTCGTCTACTCACTTTTAATTATCTGGTATGAAGTTGAGCGGATAATGGCAGATGGCCGCCGACGGCGCAATCACAGTTGTCGCTCAACTTCTAAAGGGGCTCCGGGGCTTCATCGTCATCGCCCGCGCCGAGCAGAGTCGGCCCGGAGACGGCGTCCTCGCCTTCGCGCACGTCCCCGGCCGAAGCCATGTCGCCGTGGATTCCGTAGGCCTCGATAGCGGGACGCGCATCGAGCAGGCCCGCGGCCTTGAGATCATCCATCCCCGGCAGGTCACGGAGCGATTCCATACCGAAATGGTCGAGAAAGACGTCCGTCGTCGCCCATTGCATGGGCCGTCCGGGCGTCTTCCTGCGCCCCCTGGGTTTGACCCAGCCTTCCTCGAAAAGAATATCGAGGGTTCCCCTGCTCATCCCGACGCCGCGTATTTCCTCTATTTCGGCGCGGGTGACGGGCTGATGGTAGGCGATGATGGCGAGGGTCTCAATGGCGGCGCGCGAAAGTTTCCGGGCGACGTTTATTTCCATGTTGAGTTGGGAGGCGATATCGGGCGCCGTGCGGAAAGCCCAGGACTTTCCGGCCCGGACCAAATTGACCCCCCGGCCCTCGTATTGGGCCCTCAAGTCCTTAAGAATCCTCTTTAAATCCGCGCCTTCGGGAAGGCAGTTGGCCAGCTTGCGTTCGCTCAGGGGTTGGGCGGAAGCGAACAGGGCCGCCTCGATCAAGCGGGAATGCCGGGCGTCGTTATCGCTCATCGTCATCGTCCCTGGCGCGCAGGTAAATGGGGCCGAAGGCGCCGCTTTGGCGGACCAGCAACTCGCCTTCACGAACCATTTCCAAACTCGCGGCGAAGGTCGAGGCGAGCGCCGAGCGGGCGGCTAGGCCGCCCTTGAGTTCGTCTCTGAGTTTATCTTTAAGTTCGGGGGGGAGAAAACTCGACAGGCTCCGCCAATCCGGGACGCCGCCGAGAACGCCGCGCAAACGCTTGAGAGAATCCTCCACGGTGTAAAGGGTCCATGGCTCGATGTGGAGCATCCCTCCCTCTTGGCGTCGTTTCTGCTCGCCGTATCCCTTGAGCAAGTCGTAAAGGGTCACCTCGATAACGGTCTTGGCCGTGGCGGCGAAGGTTTCCGGTTCGCCCCGGCCGAAAAAAGCCGCCCCGAGACGGCCCCGGGCCATGATCCGGGATCCGGCTTCCTGCATGGCCTCCAAGCGCCTGAGATGAAAGGCCAGGGCCGACGCCATTTCTTCGCCCGTGGGCTCGTCGCCATCGCCGAGATCGGGCAACAGGAGCCGCGATTTCAGGTAGGCGAGCCAAGCCGCCATGACCAGGTAGTCGGCGGCCAGTTCCAAGTTGGTGCGCCGGGCCTCGGTGACGAAGGCCAGGTATTGGTCGGCCAGTTGAAGGATGGAGACTTGAGCGAGATCGACCTTCTGGTCGCGCGCCAGGGTCAACAGGGCGTCGATGGGCCCCTCGAAGCCGTCGATATCGACGACGAAGGACGCGCGCGGACCCTCGGCGTTTTCCGCCCTGTCTTCGAAAGCAAAATCCGTTTCCATCCTTTTATCTTAGGATACACTGAACAGGTGGAACAACCCATTGCGCACGATTTCGGCCGGGCCGACCACCAGCAGTTGAAACAGGTTCAGATCGACCCCGATTTTTTCCCCGATCCACGGCAGGACGAACACGGCCACCACGATAATGAGAATTCCCACCCGCTCCAGCCTGGCCAGCGGCCGCCCCAGGGATTCCGGCAACACCCCGACCGCGATGCGCCCTCCGTCCAGCGGCGGCACCGGCAGCATATTGAAAATGCCGAGCAGCACGTTGATCCATACAGAATTCAGCAGATTATAGGCGATCCAGGTGCGCAAATCCCCTTGAAACAAAGCAACCCCGTGAAGCAGGGCCGTGGAGACGGCGGCCAAGGCAAAATTGGCCCCCGGCCCGGCCAGGGCGACCAGGACCATGTCGCGCCGGGGACGGCCGAGGGCCCTGAAGTTCACGGGCACCGGCTTGGCGAAACCGAACATCATCCTTCCGCCCGAGGCGAACAAGAACAGGAGGGGCACCAAAACCGTGCCGACGGGATCGATGTGGCGGAAGGGATTGAAGCTTACCCGACCCATTCGCTTGGCGGTGTCGTCGCCGAGACGCCAGGCGACCCAGCCGTGGGCCGCCTCGTGCAGGGTCACGGCCAGCAAAACCGGGATCGCCCAAACCGAAGCCGTGAGCAGGATGTTGTTCATTATTTCAATTCCGCCAACAAGACATCGAGGCGCGCGGTTGCTTCCTTAGGCTCGAAATCGGTCTTTTTCACGGCCCGCATCCCTTCGGCCCGCTCGATGCGCGCCATCGCCGCGGCGCCGAGAGGAGGACAGACATCGGCGATTCCCTCCATTTCCCCGATCGACCCGTTGCAATGAAGGGCCAGGTCGCAGCCTGCGCCGAGCACGGCCTCGGCCCTTTCGCTCAGGGATCCACTGAGGGCCTTCATTTCCAGATCATCGGAAATCAAGACGCCGCCAAACCCTATCGCGCCCCGGATCGTTTCTTCAATGACGGTTTTCGAGACGGTGGCGGGACGGTCCGGGTCCAGCGCCTTGTAAACGATATGGGCCGTCATCGCCCAGGGCATGGCGCACAAGGCCTTGAAGGGGGCGAAATCGATCCTTTCAAGGTCTTCCAGGGAGGCGTCCACGATGGGCAGTTCCTTGTGACTGTCGGTGGTGGCCCGGCCGTGGCCGGGAATATGTTTCAGGACCGGGATAACGCCGCCCGCGAGGAACCCCTCGCAGGCCGCGCCCCCCAAAAGGGCGGCCAATTCCGGGCTGTCCCCGGCGGCGCGATCGCCGATAATGGAATCCGCGCCCCCTTGTGGAAGGTCGAGGACGGGCGCGCAATCGACGGTGACGCCTAAGTCCGAGAGTTCATGGGCCAGCAGGCGGGCGTTGAGCCGAGAGGCTTCCTTCGCCTTGTCCATATCCAGGCGCGCGATCCGGGCCGGAGCGGGCGCGGCCCGCCAATGGGGCGGCGTCAAACGAGCCACCCGCCCCCCTTCCTGGTCGATGAGGATGGGGGCGTCGTCCCGGCCGACGGCGGCCCTTAAATCTCGACTAAGGGCGCGAACCTGGGCCGGTGTTTTGCAGTTGCGCGCAAACAGGATGAACCCCAAGGGATCGGAGGCTCGAAAGAAGGACCGTTCAAAATCCAGCAAAACCGGCCCGGAACAGCCGAAAACGACGGCGCGGGGAGAAGGCATTATCAACCGTCCGGACGAACGATCAGGCAGCCCACTTTACGCTTGGCCAGAAGGGTGCAGAGCCTGCGCGCGGCGTCTTCGGAGGGGACGGGACCGGCCCGCAACCGATAGAAAATTCCCTTCTTCGGACCAAGATCGGCCTTGACCACGGTCAGGCTGAAACCGCCGAGTAAATCGGAATGCTTCTTTGTCAGCCGCGCCCATTCCTGCTTCGCCCTTTCCTGCGACCGGACGGCGGCCAATTGAACGCGATACCCTGCCTTGGGCCCGCCTTTAATTTTCTCTTTTTCCACGGCCTTCGCTTTTTCCGCCGGTTCGGGGACTTTTTTAACCGGCTCGGCTTCCTTTAAGGTTTTGAAGGACTGGGTGGGATTGGCGGATTTCGGCGGCGGCGGGGCCGGCGTGGGCGGCTTCACCTTGTTAACGTCGGCGGCGCTCGGGACCACGGCCGTGACCTTCTTGGGCGGCTTTTCGGTTTCGGCGATTTGCCGCGGCGCGGGTACGGTTTTCCTTTTCGGTGGAACCAAGGGCGTTTCGGGCGGCGGCAACAGCCTTTCGACGCGCCCTCCAAGGTTTCCCCCCCGCATGCGTTCGTAAACCAGCTTGTCGCGATTGGGAACGTCCAGGCCGCCCGGATCGTCCGGACGCACCTTCACGGGACCCGGCTCGGCCGTGATGAGTGGAATGCCGGGCTCTTCGCTGACAAACAGCCCCGCGCCAAGAAAATACCAGCCGGCGGCGGCGGCCAACGCGACGACCGTCAGGACCGACAAAATGAACAGGAAACCGAAACGCCGAACCGGAGGGTGCGGAGCGACAGGCTCGAATTCAAGGGCATCCGAGGGCTCGGGAATGAACGCGTTGTCCCTGGGACCGGACTCCGCCATCAGCGCATCTCCTCGAGGGGGGTAACACCTAGAATCTTTAGCCCGGAGGCGATCACCATTGCAACCGCTTCGATCAAGGCCAACCGCGCCGCCGTCAATTCCCGGTCTTCGGAAAGGATGAAACGGAGGCTGGAATCATCTTTTCCCTTATTCCACAAAGCATGAAAAGACGCCGCCAACTCACTTAAATAAAAGGCAATTCTATGAGGCTCATGGGCCGCCGCCGCGTTTTCGACAAGGCGCGGCCAGGCGGCCATGGCCTTAATCAGGGAAAGCTCGGCCGGGTGATCGAGGCGCGCCAAATCGGCCCCGGCGAGAACGTCTGGGGCGAGTTCCGTCGAATCGAAGACATCGAGCGCATGGCGCATGACCGAGCGAACCCGGGCATGGGCGTACTGAACGTAGAAAACCGGATTGTCGCGTGATTGTTCCGTTACCTTGGCCAGGTCGAAATCCAGATGGGCGTCGTTTTTCCGGGTCAACATGATGAAACGGACCACGTCGCGCCCGACCTTGTCGATGACTTCGCGGAGCGAAATGAAGGTTCCCGAGCGTTTCGACATTTTCACAGGCCTTCCGCCGTCCATCAGGTTGACCATCTGGCAAAGCTTGACGTCCAGATCGCCCCGCCCGCCGGTCAACGCCTTGACCGCCGCCACCATTCTTTTGACATAGCCGCCGTGATCGGCTCCCCAGACGTCGATCATGGCGTCAAAACCGCGCCGGCTCTTGTCCCGGTGATAGGCCATATCGGTGGCGAAGTAGGTCCAGGAACCGTCGGATTTCCTTACCGGCCTGTCCACGTCGTCGCCGAACCCGGTGGACTTGAACAGGGCCTGGGGGCGTGGCTCCCAATCGTCGGGCTTCTTGCCCTTCGGCGGTTCGAGGACGCCGGTGTAGATCAGCCCATGGTCTTCAAGGTATCCCAGGGCGTCATCGACCGCGCCCGCCTCGACCAGGGCGCGTTCCGAGGTAAAGACATCGAAGCTAACGCCGAGCGCGGCCAAGTCGTCCCGGACCAGGATCATCATCTCGTCGATGGCGAGTTCGCGAAAAACAGGCAGCCAGTCGGCCTCCGGCGCATCGAGCCACCGGTCGCCGTCGCGATCCTTCAGAAGATCGGCCACGGGGACCAGGTAATCCCCGCCGTACTCGATGTTTCCCTCGGCGATCATAGCAGCCAGAAAATCGGGCTCTTCGGCCCCGACGGCGACCAGATAGCGCAGGTGCAGAGAACGGGCCAGGGCATCGACCTGGGCCCCGGCGTCGTTGAGGTAATATTCCCGGGTGACCGAAAAACCGGCTTTTTCGAGCAAGGACGCGAGCACGTCGCCGACGACCGCGCCGCGCCCGTGGCCCACATGCAACGGCCCGGTCGGATTGGCCGAAACGTATTCCACGTTGACCGGTTGCGAACCGCCCAGACCGGAATCCCCATAGGCGGTCCCGGCGCGCAAGATCTCGGCCAGCCGTTCGCGCCAGAAAGAGGCGTTCAATCTCATGTTGATGAAGCCGGGTCCGGCGATCTCGGTCCCCGTAACGCCATCCAAGGCATCGAGGCGTTCGGCCAACAAGACGGCAAGGTCCCGGGGCTTCATGGCCGCGGGCTTCGCCAACACCATGGCGGCGTTGGTGGTGACGTCGCCATGGGACGGGTCCCGGGGCGGCTCGACGGAAATCCGCGACGGATCAAGGCCCTCGGGCAGTTTTCCTTCGGCGCCGAGCGCCTTGACGATGATTTCCAGTTCGTCTTTGAAATGGCTGTAAAGGTTCATGACGTTCTCGCCTGAACATCGAACAAACGGCGGTGTTCGTCCAGGGCAAAACGGTCGGTCAGGCCGGCGATGTAATCGGCGACCAATTCGGCCGTCATCGCGGTGTCGGGCCGCCCCGCTTTTTTCCGCCACTCCGTCGGCAGGCAGCCGGGCTCGGAAACGAGCAGCCGGAACAAATCCCTGACCACCCGGCGGGCCTTGCTGGTCATTCGGTTGAGCTTGTAATGACGGTACATGTTTTCGAACAGAAACGCCTTCAGGCCCTTGTCATGGCCCCTCATGTCTTGGGAAAACGCGGCGACGGGGGCGCCGAGCCCACGCACGTCGGCGGCCGATTTGGGCCCCGCCTCGGCCAGGCGGCGTTTGGTCTCGGCGAGGAGGTCATTGACCATGAGGCCGATCATCCGGCGAACCGCTTCGTGGATCATGCGCGATCGGTCCAGGTCCGGATAGGCTTTGCGGACTTCGGCGAAAACGGGGCCGGCCAGCGGCGCGTCCGCCAAATCCCCGATACTGAAAAGCCCCGCCCGCAGCCCGTCGTCCATATCGTGATTGTTGTAGGCTATATCGTCGGCTATGGCCGCAACCTGGGCCTCGGCCCCGGCGTAGGTGCCGATTTCAAGGTCATGGATTTCCGTGTATTCCGAAATGGTCCGGGGCAGATCGTCCGCTCCCTTTCCGGGACCCAACAGGGGGCCGTTGTGCTTGACCACGCCTTCGAGGGTCTCCCACGTCAGGTTGAGGCCGTCGAAACCGGCATAGCGGGCTTCGAGCCGCGTCACCACGCGCAGGCTTTGGGCGTTGTGATCGAACCCCCCGTAGGGTTCCATCATTTCCTTCAAGGCGTCCTCTCCGGCATGGCCAAACGGCGGATGACCCAGATCGTGGGCCAGGGCCAGGGCTTCGGCCAGGTCTTCGTTCAGGTCCAGGCAGCGGCAAACCGAGCGGGCGATCTGGGAAACTTCCAGGCTATGGGTCAGGCGGGTCCTGAAGAAATCGCCCTCGTGATTGACGAAAACCTGGGTTTTGTATTCAAGGCGGCGGAAGGCGCCGGAATGGATGATCCGATCCTTATCGCGCTGGAAACAAGTCCTGGTCGCGCTTTCGGGCTCGGCGTGAAGGCGTCCACGGCTTTGTGAAGGCGAGCATGCGTAAGGGGCGAGGGGCGCGCCCGGTGAAACTGTGCTGTGCGACATAGCCGGAAAGTACAATCTGGCCACCAGGCAAGCAACGCGATTTGACAAAATTCTTTACGCGATTACATAGATAGGGAAAGACGGGCCCAACGCAAAAGCCAACCAAAGGAACTTCGATGACCGAAACAGCCCTCACAAGCCCACAAACCGGCATCACCATATCGGACAGCGCGGCCAAGCGCATAGCCCACCTGGTCACCGAAGAGGACAACCCGGATATGATGCTGAGGGTATCGGTTTCAGGCGGTGGGTGTTCGGGCTTTCAATACGGCTTCACCCTGGACGACAAAACCAACGACGACGACCTGTTCTTCGAGAACGGCGGCGTCCGGGTGGTCGTCGACGAGGTCTCGCTCGACTTCCTCAAGGGCTCCGAGCTGGACTACGTGGAAGACCTGATCGGGTCCTATTTCGCCATGAAGAACCCCAACGCGTCCTCGACGTGCGGCTGCGGCTCCTCGTTCTCCGTGTGATCCGAAATTGATTAAAATCGCCTCCTGGAACGTCAATTCCGTCAAGGCCCGCCTTGAGCACCTGGTCCGGTGGCTCGGGAACTTCACCCCCGATATCGTGCTCTTGCAGGAAACCAAGGGCGTGGAAGAGGCCTTCCCCTACTTGGAAATCGGGGACCTGGGCTATAACGCCGCCGTCTCGGGCCAGAAGACCTACAACGGCGTCGCCATCCTGTCCAAATTCCCCATAGACCTGGACCACACCGCCCTGCCCGGCGATGAAACCGACGGCCAAGCCCGCTACATCGAAGGGGAAACGGGCGGCATCCGGGTGGCTTCGGTCTACCTTCCCAACGGAAATCCGGCCCCGGGCGAAAAATACGACTACAAGCTCCGTTGGATGGAGCGCCTGAACGCCCATGCGGGATCACTCCTGAAAACAGACGACGCCTTCGTGCTCGGCGGAGACTACAACGTCATTCCCGAACCGGGCGACGTTTACGACCCTGAAAGCTGGCGCGACGACGCCCTGTTCAGGACCGAGACGAGGGCCGCCTACCGGACCCTGATTTATCTGGGGCTGACCGACGCCTACCGGGCCAAAACCAAGGAGCGGGGCCGCTATACCTGGTGGGACTACCGGCGCGGCGCCTGGCCCAAGGACCAAGGGGCGCGGATCGACCACCTGCTTCTCAGCCCGCAAGCCGCAGACCGGCTCGAAGCGTCCGGCATCGACCGGGAGCCGCGCGGCTGGGAAAAGACCTCGGACCACACCCCGGTGTGGTGCACGCTGTCGGATTAGGCCATCACGTCGGCAACGGATTGTATAAGGGAATGGGCGGAAACCGGCTTCTCCAGAAAATCGTCGACGCCGGAGTTCGTGGCCTTTTCACGCATGACTTCCATGGAATATCCGGTCAAAAGGACGACCTTGGACCGATCGTTGAATTCGCGAAGTGAGCGGGTGAATTCGACGCCGTTCATATTGTCCATCACCCAATCGCAGAAAACGATGTCGGTCGGGCGCTGGCTCAGGCGCGCCAGCCCTTCCATGGGGTTATCCACCAATTGAATGTTCCTGACGCCGATGGCCCTGAACACGGTCCTCATCAAGGTGCGGAAGTTGGGATTGTCGTCGATAACCATGATTCGCAGATCGCGCCATGACCGAATACGGCCGTTTCCACCCACCGGACTCACCCCTATGTGCATGGAGGCGGCCTCGGCGATGGCGGCCTCGTTTCCGAGACAGGCGTCCCGAAAGGCGAAATCGTGACCGAGGATGTGTTTGGTGAGCCATGTCTTGAGGAAGGCCACGACTTCCTCGACGCCGACGCAGTCGGGATCATCGCTGAAACGGCTGTGGAAATCCTCAACCTCGCCGGTCAGGGCGGCATGGGTCTTGGCGTGGCCCTCCAGCCCTTTGTATCCGCACAAAGCCTGGAGTTTTTCCTCCCGGGCGAAATGATGCTTGGTGTAATCGACGAGGCTGGCCAGGACGCTGCCCAGGATCGTTATTTCCTCGCTCTGGCGGAAACAATCCTCCACCTGGTTAAGCAGGTTGACGAGGACCTTATGATCGGAATCGATAAAAGGTATCCCCAGTTCCAGGCTTTCTGTCCATTCCACGAAAAAGGCGCCCCCCAGTCAGCGTTCTCCCATCATAGGCCATATGAATAGATGAGTATTCTTCAAAAATCCATTGTTATTTATTTTCTTTCCACCTGACCGACATCCCTCACCGCGCCCTTGGCCGCGCTTGTCGTCAGCGCGGCGTAAGCCCGAAGGGCCTCCGATACGGGCCTTACGCGCCCGGTGGGTTTCCAGGCGCCGGCTCCTTTGGCTTCCATGCCGCGGCGGCGTTTATCGAGGACCTTCCCGGCCAGGTCCAAACGGATGGACCGCCCGGGAATGTCGATTTCGATCCGGTCTCCCGGCTCCACCAAGCCGATCAGGCCGCCTTCCGCGGCCTCGGGCGAGACGTGGCCGATGCACAGGCCCGACGTGCCGCCCGAGAACCGTCCGTCGGTAATCAAGGCGCAGACCTTGCCGAGGTTCATGGATTTCAAGTAACTGGTGGGATAGAGCATTTCCTGCATGCCGGGGCCGCCTTTCGGGCCTTCGTAGCGGATCAGCACCACATCGCCCGCCTTGACCTCGCCACCGAGGATCTTGGCGTTGGCTTCCTCCTGGCTTTCACAGACGACGGCGGGGCCGCCAAAGGTCAGGATACTTTCATCCACTCCGGCGGTTTTAACGATGCAGCCTTCCTCGGCCAGATTTCCGTAAAGAACGGCGAGGCCGCCGTCCCGGCTAAAGGCATGGGCCGCATTGCGGATGCAGCCCCCTTCCCTGTCCAGATCGAGGGAAGGATAACGTCGGCTCTGGCTGAAGGCCTGCTGGGTGGGGATTCCGCCCGGCGCGGCGGCAAAGAAATTCAAAACCGTGTCGTCTTCACTCCTAGAGATATCCCAGGTGTCGATAACATCGCCGAGGCTCGGCGCGCAGATGTTGGGAACGCCCCGGCAGATAAGCCCCGCCCGCCCCAACTCTCCCAAGATGGCCATGATGCCGCCGGCCCTGTGGACGTCTTCCAGGTGCATGTCGGGCGTCGACGGCGCGACTTTGCAGAGGTGGGGAACCTTGCGCGACAGCCTGTCCATATCCTTCATGGTGAAATCCACCCCGCCCTCGCGGGCGATGGCGAGAAGGTGCAACACCGTATTGGTCGATCCGCCCATGGCGATATCGACGGCCATGGCGTTCTCGAATCCTTCGAAACAGCCGATGGACCGGGGCAGGACGCTTTCATCGCCTTCTTCGTAATAGCGCTTGGCGAGCCTGACGATCAGGTCGCCCGATTCCAGGAACAGGGCCTTGCGGTCGGTGTGGGTCGCCAGAAGGCTGCCGTTTCCGGGAAGGGCCAAACCCAGGGCCTCGGTCAGGCAATTCATGGAATTGGCCGTAAACATGCCCGAGCACGATCCGCAGGTGGGGCAGGCCGAACGCTCGTAATCCATGACGTCTTCGTCGGATGCGTCGGGGTTGGCGGCCTGGACCATGGCGTCGATCAGGTCGACCGCTTGTTCCTTGCCGTTCAAAACAACCTTGCCCGCTTCCATGGGGCCGCCGGAGACGAAAACGGCGGGAATATTGAGCCGCATGGCCGCCATCAGCATTCCCGGCGTGATTTTGTCGCAGTTGGAGATGCAGACCATGGCGTCGGCGCAGTGGGCATTGACCATGTATTCGACCGAATCGGCGATGAGATCGCGCGAAGGCAGGGAATACAGCATGCCGCCGTGGCCCATGGCGATGCCGTCGTCTATGGCGATGGTGTTGAATTCCTTAGCCACACCGCCCGCCTTTTCGATCTCTTCGGACACCAGGCGGCCCATGTTCCTCAAATGGACGTGGCCGGGAACGAATTGGGTGAAAGAGTTGACCACGGCGATGATGGGCTTGCCGAAATCTTCGTCCTTCATGCCGGTGGCGCGCCAAAGGCTGCGGGCCCCGGCCATGTTGCGGCCGTGGGTGGAGGTTCTGGATCGGTATTCAGGCATGGGGTTCCTCCCTTTCGTCCGCCGGCAAACCGGGCTCGCCGCCGAGTTTTTCTTTTATGGCTTTTTCAAACTCTTCTTTCAGCTTTTTTTTCAGGTCTTTTTCTTCTTTTTTCAGCTCCCGCTCCATATTTTTAATGCGCCGCGTCAGGCCTTCGATCCTTTTCAGGGCCTGGGCCCGCTTGCGCGCCTTCCGGGCTTTCCAGAACTTACGGAACCGCCATTCGGTGGCGACGGCCATAAGCCAGAACCCGGCGATGCCGCTTATCAAGGCCGTGACCAGATAATCCGCCTTGTCAAAAGCGAAAACAACCCCCCAAAAGCCGATGGTTATGAGCGCCGAGCCCATGGTGAACAGAAGCCTCTTGGTGACGACGTCGTCTTCCTGGCGCGTGTTTTCCGCCTCTATCAGGGCATTGGAAATCTCGAAACGGGCCATGTCCTGCCAACGCTTGAGCGACATCCCCTCGCCAACCGTCCGTCCGTCGCGGATAAACTGTTCGATGCGCCTGAGGACGAAATCGGCCCGTTCGTCCACCGTCGGATTTCCCCTTTCATCCGTCGGCGGGGGCGGTTCGTCCTGCAACAGTGGATTTTTCTTCGTCAAGCTTAGGGCCTGTGGACAATTATGTTGCGGTGTCGGCAGGAACCGGACGATAAGTGAAAGGCCGCCCCGTCAGCGCTTGATGACTTCGGTAAGGGAGATGCCTAAGCGGTCCTCGATCACGACGACCTCGCCCCGCGCCACAAGCTGGTTTTCGGCGCGAAGCTCGATCGTTTCGCCGACCAGACGGTCCAATTCCAGAACCGCGCCACGGCCCAATTTAAGGATTTGGCTGACCTGCATGGTCGCCGTGCCGAGCACGGCGGTGACGTCCACTTCGATGTCGTAGACGGCCTTTTCCTTTTCTTCTCTTTCTTCAGCCACCGCGCGCTCCTCCAAATCCAGGGGAAAAGAGTATCACACTTCCCGGCCATTCGGACATGTTTCCGGGGCGCGTTCTAAAGATTATCGATAACGCCCTTGAGCATGCCCCGGACTTCGGTTGCGAGCGCGCCCAGGTCGGGATTTTCGATGGCCTGCATGGAGGCGACGGGATCGACGGCGGAAACCTCTATGGTCCCGTCGTCGGTCTGCTGGACGACCACGTTGCACGGAAGCATGGTGCCGATTTTGTTCTCGTGCTGAAGGGCCTTGTAGGCGTAAGCGGGATTGCACGCGCCCAAGATGGTGTAGGGATTGATGTCCTTGTCGAGCTTTTCCTTCATGGCGGCCTTAACGTCGATGGTGGTCAGCACGCCGAAACCCTTTTCCTTTAGCGCCGCGGTCACGAATTCGATGGCCTCGTCGAAGGGCTTATCGAGGGTCGTGGTGAAGTGGTAGGTCATGGAAGGCTCCTCATAAATGGATCGGTCTTGATACGCCCTAAGTATGATACCGGGACGGTTGAATCAATGGGGTCCGGCCAAGATTTAGGCTACAACGCCGCCAGTCTTTTTAGGGCCTCGGCCGTCTTTGCGCGCTTGGCCGCCGCTTCTTCGCGGCGGTCGCGCTCGGTTTCGACCACGGCCGGGGGGGCCTTGGCGGTAAATTTTTCATTAGCCAGTTTCCTGTCGTGCTTGGCGATTTCACCGTCGAGCTTGGCGACTTCCTTTTCCAGGCGGGCTTTTTCCTCCCCGATGTCGATGACGTCCGCGATGGGAAGGACGACGGTCGCCTCGTCGAGGATATCCTGGAGCGAGCCCTTGGGTACGTCGCCGTCGAGGACTTCCGCCGAGGTCAGCCGGGCCAGGCGCAAAATCAGGTCCTTATGGGTTATAAGCGCGGCCCTCGCCCCATCCCCGGCGTCTTTCAGCAAAAGCGGGATTTTCGCCCCCGGCGGCACGTTCATTTCCGAACGCACCGCGCGCACGCCCGAAATCAGGCGCACCACCCAGTCCATTTCGGCCGCGGCGGCGGCGTCGATCAGGGACTTGGGCAAGTCCGGCCAGGGAGACATTATCAGCGGGCCGTCCCGCTCCTCGCCCAATTCACCCCAAAGCTCCTCGGTGATAAACGGCATGATCGGGTGGAGCAGATGGAGCACGCGGTCGAGAACCCAGGCGGTGGCGGCGCGGGTTTCGGCCTTGGCGTCTTCGTCTTCGCCCTGGAAGAGCGGCTTGGCGAATTCCAGGTGCCAATCGCAAAAGGTTCCCCAGGTGAACTGATAGGCGGCGCTGGCGGCTTCGTTGAACTTGTAGGTCTCGATCGCTTTGGTGACGGCCCCTGCCGCCTCGACGGTCTTGCCGACGATCCAGCGGTTCAACGTCTGCCTGCACGCCGCCGGATCGAAAGAAGGCGTGGGCTTGCAATCGTTCATCTGGCAGAACCGGGCCGCGTTCCACAGCTTGGTGGTGAAGTTGCGGTAGCCCTCGACCCGGCTTTCCGAGAGTTTCACATCCCTTCCCTGGGCGGCGAACGCGGTCAGGGTAAACCGCATGGCGTCGGCCCCGTATTTGTCGATCAAGTGCAAGGGGTCGATGACGTTGCCCTTGGACTTGGACATTTTCGCGCCTTTTTCGTCACGGACCAGGGCGTGGATGTAGACCGTGTGAAAGGGGGCCTTACCCTTGAAATGGATGCCCATCATCATCATCCTGGCGACCCAGAAGAAGATGATGTCAAACCCGGTGACGAGCACGTCGGTGGGGTAATAGCGCTCGACTTGGGGCGCGTCGTCGGGCCAGCCAAGCGTCGAGAACGGCCAAAGGGCGGACGAAAACCAGGTGTCGAGCACGTCTTCGTCGCGGCTGAGCTCTGTTGGGTGGCCGTAATGCTTCTCGGCCGCCACGTGCGCTTCTTCTTCGGTCAGTTCGACGAAAAACTCCCCATCCGGGCCGAACCAGGCCGGAATCCGGTGGCCCCACCAGATTTGCCGGGACACGCACCAGGGCTGGATATTGCGCATCCATTCGAAATAGGTCTTTTCCCACTGTTTGGGAACGAATTGGGTTTCCCCCTTTTCGACGGCCTCGATGGCGGGCCCGGCCAGTTTCGCCGCATCCACGAACCACTGGTCGGTCAACCAGGGCTCGATGACGACGCCCGACCGATCCCCGTAGGGAACCGTCATCTGGTTGGCCTCGATCTTCTCGAGAAGCCCCAGGCCCTCCATTTCCTTGACGATGGCGTCGCGGGCCTCGAAACGGTCGAGACCCTGGAAATGATCTGGCGCGTTCTCGTTCATGCGCGCGTCGCGATCCAGCACGTTTATCATTTCCAGGCCGTGGCGCTTGCCGACCTCGAAGTCGTTGAAATCGTGGGCCGGGGTGATTTTCACCGCGCCCGAGCCCTTTTCCGGGTCGGCGTATTCGTCGGCGATGATGGGAATGAGCCGCCCGGTAATCGGCAAAATACACTTCCTGCCGATCAAATCCGCATAGCGTTCGTCGTCGGGGTGAACGGCGACGGCGGTGTCGCCGAGCATGGTTTCGGGCCGGGTGGTGGCGACGGTGATCGTATCCCCTTCCCGTCCTTCGATGGGATAGCGGAAATGCCACATATGGCCCTGGGTTTCACGTTGTTCGACTTCCAGGTCGGAGATGGCGGTATGGAGCAGCGGGTCCCAGTTGACCAGACGCTTGTCGCGGTAAATAAGACCCTGCTTGTAAAGCTCCACGAAGACCTCGCGCACCGCCTTGGACAGGCCGTCGTCCATGGTGAAGCGTTCGCGGCTCCAATCGCACGACGAGCCCAGGCGCTTGAGTTGGGAGGTGATGACCCCCCCGGATTCCGCCTTCCACTTCCAGACCCGGTCGATGAATTTATCCCGGCCCAGATCGTGGCGGGTCAGGCCTTCCTTTTCCATCTGGCGTTCGACCACCATTTGGGTGGCGATGCCGGCGTGGTCCATGCCCGGCTGCCATCGGGCGTCGCGGCCCTTCATGCGATGGTAGCGGATCAGGATATCCTGGATGGTGTTGTTGAGCGCATGGCCCATGTGCAGGCTGCCGGTGACGTTCGGCGGCGGAATGACGATGGTATAGGGATCGGCCTCGGGCCTTTGGCCGCAAGAAAAATTACCTGCGTTTTCCCAGGCGGAATAATGTTTCCCTTCGACCTCGTTGGGCCGAAACGTCTTGTCCAGCATAGCCGTCCTCTGCGCAAAATCATACTCTTGGGATGGAGGGCTACGGCGAATTCACCCGGACGTCAAGCGGCAAGGAACTAGTCTTCCAGGCGTTCGGCCCTGTTGACCATATGGTCGATTTCCTTCTTCACCAACCGCTCGATCAGATAGGGCAGATTGCGGTCGAGCCATTCCTTGAGAACGGGCCTGAGCATTTCCCTGACCATTCCTTCGAGGGTGACGCCGACGCTGCCGATTTTCAGGTCACGCTGGTCCAGGATGGCGCTGGCCAGATCGGAAAGGATATCGGTCGAGGCTTGCGAGGCCGGGGCCGAGATCACGCCTTCGCGCGGCGCGATCATCGCCGCCGTCAATTCAAGAACGTCGGCGGGCGCCTGCGGCGGTGGCGGTGGCGGT
>VAPH01070247.1_pt1 | contig 30035 bp, 36 predicted proteins | sample 3393861 | NCBI WGS metagenome assembly VAPH01 (sample SAMN08290439, study PRJNA428436) | hydrothermal vent metagenome | isolation source: Deep-sea hydrothermal vent chimney | place: Atlantic Ocean: South-mid Altantic Ridge | reverse complement strand
CGCCCGTGCACGCATTTCCCCGGCTGCCTTGTTGGTGAACGTTACCGCCAGGATACTCATCGGCGAGACATGTTCGACCTGGATCAGCCAGGCAAGACGGTGAATCAGGACACGGGTTTTGCCGCTGCCGGCACCCGCCAATACGAGCGTGTGCTGGGATTCGGACGTGACGGCCTGGCGTTGCGCTTCATTCAGTTCATCGAGCAGATGGGATACATCCATGTTTAACGTTGTTCCCGTTGGATGGCGCGATGGCCGATGTCATGACGGTAGAAAACGCCGTCCCAGTGAATTTGTGCACAGCCCGAGTAGGCAGTCGCTGCAGCCTCTTTTACGCTGTTGGCCAGTGCGCAAACACACAGCACGCGGCCTCCGGAAGTGACCACTTCGTTGTTCTTCAATGCCGTGCCGGCATGGAAGATATGTAAATCTGCGTTGTCCGGGCCGTCCGGCTCAAAGGTGGTCAGTCCGGAAATAACATGGCCTTTGGAATAACTGCCGGGATAACCATCTGCGGCCAGAACCACACCGACAGCCGCTCGTGGATCCCATTGTGCATCTGACTGGTCCAGCGTGCCGCCGATGGCGGCCAGGCAGAGTTCCGGCAGGTCGGATTGCAGGCGCATCATAATGGGTTGGGTTTCCGGGTCACCGAGGCGTACATTGAATTCGAGGACTTTTATGTCGCCTTCGGGCCCGATCATCAGGCCGGCGTATAAAAAGCCGGTAAATGGCATGCCCTGCTCAGCCATGCCATTTACTGTTGGGCGGATAACGGTTTCCATCGCGCTTTCAAACAGCCTGTCGTCAATCACCGGGGCAGGTGAATAGGCACCCATGCCACCGGTGTTGGGACCCAGGTCACCCTCGTCGCGGGCCTTGTGGTCCTGACTGGTCGCCAATGGCAGGATATGCGTACCGTCGACCATGACAATAAAGCTGGCCTCTTCACCCACGAGGAATTCCTCGATGACAACCCGGTGGCCGGCTTCGCCAAATGCATTCCCTGCCAGCATATCCCTGACCGCTGTTTCAGCCGCTTCAGTAGTTTGGGCAATGATGACGCCCTTGCCCGCCGCCAGGCCATCGGCCTTGACGACAATAGGCGCACCCTGTTGCCGGATGAATGCTATGGCTTCATCCACGTCCGTGAAATTCCCATAGGCAGCTGTGGGAATTCGGTGCTTTGCCATGAAATCCTTGGCAAAAGCTTTGGAGGCTTCTAACTGGGCAGCGGCAGCCGTTGGGCCAAAACAGGGCAGGCCCGCTTTCAAAAACCGGTCGACGATGCCGGCCGCCAGCGGCGCTTCAGGACCGACGATGGTCAGCTCCACGCGCTTGTCTGCAGCGAAGGTCAGCAGGCCTTCAATATCCTCACTGGCCAGTGGAACATTTTCCATGGCCTCGTCCAATTCGGTACCCGCATTACCCGGTGCCACGTAGACCGTTTCCACGTTCGGGGACTGCCTCACTCGCCAGGCCAGCGCATGCTCGCGGCCACCACTTCCTATAACAAGTACCTTCATTTTTACCTAATTCTTTAAGACTTCCCGGGGGGATAATTGTAATGGATGATCAGGCATCGGGTTGTAGTTTTACCAACCCCATTAGTGTCGGAAATGACGCACCCCGGTGAACACCATGGCAATGCCATGCTCATTGGCAGCAGCGATGACTTCATCATCACGCATGGAACCACCTGGCTGGATAACGGCTTTAATGCCGGCCTCTGCAGCAGTATCAATGCCATCCCGGAACGGGAAAAAGGCATCGGACGCCATCGCTGCACCTTCCAGCGAGAGACCGGCATCCCTGGCTTTGAAGCGGGCAACACGGGCGGAATCCACACGGCTCATCTGGCCGACCCCAAGCCCCAGTGTGCGACCGTTGGCTGCAAAAATGATGGCATTGGATTTTGCCATGCGTGCAACTTTCCAGGCAAACAGCATATCGAGCCATTGCTGTTCAGTGGGCTCGTGCTCGCTGACACAGCGGCAGTCTTCCCGGCTCACCCTGTCTGCATCTTTCTGCTGCACCAGCAGGCCGCCTGAAACCTGCTGGTAATGCCAGCCGCCAGCGGCTTGCCAACTGCTGTTGCTGCGCAACAGGCGCACATTGGGCTTGCTTGCAAACTGCTCAATCGCGCCATCGCTGAAGTCCGGCGCGATCACCACTTCGACGAACTGCTTTTCGACGATGGTTCTCGCGACTTCTGCGTGCAGTCGTTGATTGAAGGCTATGATACCGCCAAAGCTTGAAGTCGGATCGGTGGCAAAAGCATTCAGGTAGGCCTCGGTGTTATCGACACCGACGGCGACCCCACAGGGATTGGCATGTTTGACAATGACACAGGTAGCCTGTTGTGAAAACTGATTGACGCATTCCAGTGCCGCATCTGCATCGTTGATGTTGTTGTAGGACAATGCCTTGCCCTGCAACTGCTCAGCGGCGGCAATGCCGGTTGGTTCAAGGCCGGACTCCACATAAAAACCAGCAGCCTGGTGGGGGTTTTCTCCGTAGCGCAGTGCCTGTTTGTTTTGAAATTGCGGTGTCAAATATTCCGGAAACAGGCGCGGCTGCTCGACACCAGGGGTTCTGCGACTGAGGTAGGCGGCGACCAGACCGTCGTAACGGGCCGTGTGCGCAAAAGCCCGGGTGGCCAGGGTGAAGCGCGTACTGTCTGACACCGCGCGCGATGCAGTCAGCTCCGCAGTAACGACGGCGTAATCACCCGGGTCGCAAACAACTGTCACGCGGGCATGGTTTTTAGCCGCTGCCCGTAACATCGCCGGGCCACCAATATCAATGTTTTCAACAGCATCTTCAAGGCTGCAATCATCGGCTGCGGTCACTGCTTCAAACGGGTACAGGTTGACGATGACCAGGTCAATGGGGGGTATGTCCTGCGCCTGCATGACGCTCTCGTCCTGTGGCCGGCCGAGTATGCCGCCATGGATGCGTGGATGCAGCGTTTTAACACGGCCATCCATAATTTCGGCAAAGCCGGTGTGTTCATTGATGCCGGTCACATCAAGCCCGGCTTCGTTCAGCATTTTTTTTGTGCCGCCCGTGCTCAGCAAAGTGTAACCAAGGTCCAGTAAACGCCTGGCAAAATCCACCAGGCCCGTTTTATCAGAAACGCTCAGTAGCGCGAATTTATTTGCAGTAGACATTGAAATCCCAACCCAATGAAATGCAGATTCAATCAGAAAAGCTGTATGGCGAGCACGCAGCGAGGGTCAGAGATAACCACAATCACCGGCGTAGCCGGGTAATCTTGCTCGAGCGTGCATTAATGGAATAACGCTGCATTTTGGTGCGCAGGGTATTGCGGGTAATTCCCAACATATTCGCAGCCCGTGACTGGTTACCACCCGTGCGTTTAAGGATTTCTTCGATTAGCGGTGGTTCAATTTCAGCCAGCAGCATCTGGTACAGGTTTTCCGGGGCAGTGTTGCCCATGTCTTGAAGATATCTGCTGATGGTATTTTGTACATGTTGCCTGAGGGGGATGGTCTGTTCTGAATCTGATTGCATGATGTGTGCTGTCACCAAGTTCCTGGGGTGTTTTTTGAGCGGTTTTTATTGTTTTGCTCTTTATTTGAACACTAACATATTTGCAGCAGGCAGTTCACCCGCTTTTTAAAGAAACTGGATTTCAAACCCGACTACCTGCTCTCCGGGGTCTGCCAGTTCAAGCAAGACCGGCAGCAAAACATCTGTAGCCAGCCCCAATTGGGTATTTGCCCCGGGCCGTAGATAATCCGCCGGCACAAAGCGGCGTCGCGCGACCGGTTGGTTGGAACCATCCAGCAAGGTTATCTCCAGCGTCGGGAAAATTTGTGGGTAAGGGGCAAGATTCACAAAGGTAAGGCTCAGGACCAGGATGCCGCTACGGGTTGGGTGTGAATGCATGTCGCGGCTAACCAACTGAATTTGTGAGGGGTCTTTTGACATGCCCTCCTGTTCAACCTGGAACCATTCGCTGACAATGGGGTTTCGCATCAGAGGCTCGCGGAATGTCCAGCCGACGTTGATGATTGTCACCACCAGCAGTGCTGCCGCCAGCAGGTTCCAGCGCAAGCGGTTCGGGTTGAGGTCGACCCTGGTTTTATCCTTCTTTATGGCAGGTTTGCTGAGCGCGCCGATCACTGGCGGACTGACGTCCAGATTACTTGATGCGCTAACCGACTTGCCGGAGGGCCTCTGGTCGAACAGAAAGTTCAGTGCATTGAATTTTTTACCACATCGGCCACAGCGTAGCGTCCCGTGTTTATGGGAAAGCACCCGTGCGGTCAGGGGATGAACTGTCGTGCATTGTGGGCAACGGGTGAACATGTGGAATCCGTTATGGCTTCGTCACAGTATCAGACCGGTAACCGGCAGAAATCCAGCCGCCAGGAATCAGCCCTGATCCGCAGTCTGTAGCTGGCGGTAACGTTCGAGGTCTGACTTGAAGCGGGTACGGAGTTTGCTTTCTCTTTCATGCAGTGCGGAAACTCTCTTCTGATCACGTGCGAGACGCCTGTAAAGTTTATTAATCTGTTTTTGCTGTTTGCTGCTGACCTGAACATCGGCACGCTGTTGATCAGCGGCCAACCGGACCTGATCCCTGATGGCATTGGTGGTACTGTCAATTGACTGATGAATTATCTTGGACTCGTAGCCCAATTGGGTCATTTTGAGTTCAAGCGCATCGCGGATATCCTGTTCAGACCGGTATTGGATCATCAGCAGGCGATCTGATTTACGCTGGCGTTCTTCTTCGGAGATCTCCGCCGTGTCTTCCTTGACAACAGGCTCTGTGGTTACTTGCTGAGGTTCTCTGGTGACTTTTATATGTGCAATAACCATGCCGGCATCGTTGAGCACGTCATAGGGCTGGTCTGCGTATTCGGGTGGCACGGCGGCGCCATAGTGGAGCTCGCCGTCCTTATCTTTCCAGCGATAAGAATCAGCAGACACGGAGGTCACTGACAGGCAGAGGCTGCCAGCGACAGCGATGACTACAGTCCTTTGTAATTTATACGCCATATTGGCTACGATAGCGTCGAATCGCATTGATGTCGATATCTGTAACAGATTGGCTTTCCAGGTATTCGATCAGATCATCCAGCCCGGCAATGGCAATCACGGGTATGCCGAACTCATCTGCCACCTGCTGGGCGGCGGACTTCTCACCGGTGCCACGCTCCTGCCGATCCAGTGCAATGGCGACTCCGCAGGCTGTTGCTCCAGCCTCTTGAATCCAATCGATCGACTCCCGCACCGAGGTGCCGGCTGAAATAACATCGTCGGTTATCAGGACATTGCCCCTGAGCCCGGCACCGACCAGTGTGCCGCTTTCACCATGATCCTTGGGCTCTTTACGGTTATAGGCGAACGGCGTATTGCGGTGATGGCTGGTGTTGAACATGATGGAGATGCCGGCCGCCAGCGGGATGCCTTTGTAAGCCGGGCCGAACAGCATGTCGAAAGCTACGCCGGAGTCCAGGATGGCCTGCGCATAACAACTGCAAAGCAGTTGCAGGCTGTGACCGTCATCAAAGCCGCCGGCATTGAAAAAGTATGGGCTGACACGCCCGGATTTTAACGTGAATTCGCCAAATTTCAGGTTACCGCGCGCCATGGCGAGCTCGAGAAACTGTTGTTTGTAATTTTGCATCCGGGCAGTATCTCGCGGCTTCACCAAAGCTGCAATATGTCGCTGCAATCATGGGCGGCATTTTTAGCCTGCGATGTGCATTGGTCATGACATCATGGACAAGGGCGGTTATGCTGTTTTCCCGCACTGAAAAACAGAAGAAGCCCATCCCATGCGAATCATCAGCATCAATACCAACGGCATTCGCGCGGCAGCCCGCAAAGGTTTTTTTGAGTGGATGCAACGTCAGCAAGCGGATGTAGTGTGTATCCAGGAAACCAAGGCCCAGCAACACCAGTTGTCAGATCCGGTATTTTCTCCACCAGGCTACCGGAGTTATTTTCACGATGCACAAAAAAAGGGCTACAGCGGTGTGGCCATCTATACGCGCCACCAGCCCAGCGAGGTGTCTTTGGGAATTGGCTGGGATCTTATGGATGACGAGGGTCGCTGGATCCGGGCCGATTTTGGCAATTTGAGTGTTATCTCGCTGTACCTGCAATCCGGTTCCTCCAAAGAGGCGCGCCAGCAGATCAAGTACCAGACGATGGATTATTTGCAGCCCTTGCTCAAAGCCATGGTGGCCGATGGCCGTGAATACATCATCTGCGGTGACTGGAATATCGCGCACCGCAAAATTGATATCAAGAACTGGCGTGGCAACCAGAAGAATTCCGGTTTCCTGCCCGAGGAACGCGCCTGGATGGATGAGTTGTTCGGGTCGGTCGGTATGGTGGATGTTTTCCGGCAGGTTGAACCGGGCGAGCACCACTACACCTGGTGGTCCAACCGGGGACAGGCCTGGGCCAATAACACCGGTTGGCGGATTGATTACCAGGTGGCTACACCGGGCGTGGCCGCAACGGCAAAAGCGGTCGAAATTTACAAAGATGAACGTTTTTCTGATCATGCGCCGTTGATCATTGATTATGAATTTGAAATCTAGCCCCGGTACCGCGCCACGGCGTTGGCAGGAGATCCTGCTAAACCGAAAAATGGTGACCTGTGTGTTTCTCGGTTTTACTTCGGGCATGCCGCTGTATGTACTGATTCAATTGGTGCCGGCCTGGTTACGCAGCAATGAGGTAGATCTGGCAACCATTGGTCTGTTTGCGCTGGTTTCATTGCCGTACACCTGGAAGTTCCTGTGGTCACCCCTGATGGACCGCTTTAAGCTGCCCTTTCTGGGCAGGCGGAGGGGCTGGGCGTTGCTGACCCAGATCGGCTTGCTGGTTTCCATCGCGGCACTCGGGCGGTTCGATCCGTCGGCATCACTACAGGCCATCGTAGTAACGGTGTTTGTCATTTCACTTTTCGGTGCCAGCCAGGATATCGTCATCGATGCCTATCGGCGTGAACTGCTGGCTGATGACGAGCTCGGAACAGGTACTTCTCTCTTCATTAACGCCTATCGCCTGTCCTCACTGGTACCCGGATCGCTGGCGTTGATCCTGTCCGATGTGCTGCCATGGCCAGTGGTTTTTTGGGTGACCGCAGCATTCATGGGTGTCGGTATTGTCACGACGTTCATTATCAGGGAGGTCAGCGACGACGCGCTGGCGCCCGGAACATTGAGAGAAGCCATCGTAGATCCATTTGTTGAGTTTTTTTCCCGCGACGGCATCAAGGCCGGCCTGGCCATTCTGGCTTTCATGTTTCTGTACAAGCTGGGTGACAATATGGCGACCGCGCTGGCCACGCCTTTTTATCTTGATATGGGTTTCAGTCGGACTGAAATTGGCTCAATTGCCAAGATCGCCGCATTATGGTCCTCTATTGCCGGTGGCATCCTGGGCGGTATTGTCATGTTGAAGCTGAGTATTAACCGGGCACTGTGGGTTTTTGGCTTTGTGCAGATGTTCACTATTCTTGGTTATGTCTGGTTAAGTACGGTTGGTCACAATCCGCTGGGCCTGTTCATGGTGGTCAGTGGCGAATATCTCGGGGTCGGCCTGGGTGCTATCGCCCTTACAGCATACATGGCGCGTGAGACCAGCAAGGCTTTCACCGCGACCCAGTTCGCCCTGTTCAGCAGCTTTATAGCCATTCCGAGAACCTTTGCAAATGCGTCAACAGGATTTATTATCGAAGCGATTGGCTATACCTGGTTTTTCATTGTGTGCACGCTGGTGGCGATTCCGGGGATACTGCTGCTGTTCAAAGTGGCGCCGTGGAATGGTAAAAAGCGCGTTTGATCTCCTGCCTGGTTAATGGGGACTCTAATAGTATTGCACCATCCGATGCGCGGCGACACGGGGCCACTTCCCCCTGAGACACGTTGTGAACCCATCCATGGGAACTCGGGGCCTGCTCTCCCTGCAGGCCACGGTCCCAGAGGGAAGTAGCCCCATATCCCCGCTCAGGTCTGTGGATTCTGTTGAAAGGAGTAGCTTTGCTACTCGCGGTAGTGCTTACACCCTTATCCCATTTACAACCCTCAACAATTCTTTAGAACTTGCTATTAATTCTGACAACAGTTGCTCGTCCGTCTCAAAGTAACCCTCATATTCAGCGAGATTCCGCTTTTCATGGCAGGCGGCAAATAGTCGAACATGGGGCTTACCCAGTTCAGTTGTATATATCAGACATTGGAATACTAAATAGCGTTTATCCGAACGGTGCCCCGAAGCACGTAACGCTGCCAGGGCAAGGCCGTGAGCTGCACCATAAGCCAGGTCAAAACGGCTTGCATAGGCTAAAGCTTCATTCTCAGCGTCATTTAAACGATCAATGGCTGCTCTGACCAGGCTTTCAAATTCGTATTTGTCTGGTGGCTCAATCCTGAGCTGTTTGATACGTACCAGGTTTTCCAAAGTCATCTAAAGCACCCCTTATTATTAACTTGGGTTGTTCCATAACCCGCACTAAAAAACTATTGTTCTGGTCCAGTTTAGAAGTAAAGTCCGCTGGCCTGTATACTGTTGGATTGACTGATCGTCGCAGGGATTCCTCAAGCGGTATTAGTACATCCATAACATCGCTATAAATCAAATCTTCACCAACCAGCATAAGATCAATGTCACTCGTACTGGCATCGGAACCTTTGGCAATTGAGCCATAAATAAATGCCAATTCTATCCGAGAATTCAGCGGCATCAGTGCATGCCTGATTACATCCGCCATACCGAAAGTCTTTCTGACAATCCCCAGCAATTCCGTATAAACAGGGTTTTCTTGTTTTGCCTGGTAATGGTTTTGATTGCCAGTGGGCGTGACAGTTAAAATACCAGCACTCACTAGCCGATCCAGTTCCCGCCGAACCGTGCCCCTTCCCATATCCGCCCAACGCATGATCTCATTGGTATAAAAGCTTTTGTCGGGCGTGCCGTAAAGCAGCCCTAGAACACGTTGTTGTGTTTTAGTGAACAAGGCATCACCAATGGTTGTAGCTTGCATAAAAAATCCCCAGGATAGACCCAATATGGGTACTATAGGCCCCATATTGGGTCTTTTCAAGCTATACCCAGGCTCGTAGCGCTATTTACGTAAATCAACAACTGGATTGATCGTTGCCATGCGGCCTGCGCGATCCAGCTGTGCCTTGACATACGGATAGGTAATGCTGTCGTCGGTCATGTCGCGCTTAATGGGTACCAACTTGACGCCGCTGGCGCCCGCTGGCCGATCCGAGGTCTCTGCCATCTCTATTGCCTTTTCCCGGATATGTGATTTGAATGATGTTTGTGAAACGGTCTCTTCCACCAGCCGCCAGTCCCGGGCAACACGGCAAGCAACGGAACCTTCGGCAGGGATACCGCTGCATTGCCGTCATCCACCGGCATCAGGTAATCGGCAGCCACCGCCAGTTCATAACCATCACCCGCTGATGGCGCACAGGTAACGCTGGCCGGAGAACTTGCTCGTATCTTTGATCGCGTTGCGGGTCTCGTTGGTGAACTTGCAGAAATTTACCTAATGACCGTAGTCTGATAGACCCAGCATGCAGATATTGGCGCCGCTGCAAAAGACCTTGTCGTTACCTGAGGTAATCACCACTGTCTTGCCCCGAGTGTTCGAAACGCAGCCGTTGTATCGCATCATAGAGCTCGATATCCACGCCGAGATCGTAGGAGCTCAGCTTAAGCTCATAGCCGGGAACCAGGCTCGCGGTTTCATCGACATCCGTGGTATAAGGTAGCAATCGGTGCGTCGATATCAATAGACTAGTGTTTATACCGTTCAGGTGTGGTACGGAAATCAATCATATGCTGGATGCTCCACTATGTTGGCAAGTGCAAGGATTCTGCGGGCTTCGATGACATGCAGGTGTTCAACCATCCTGCCATTCACAACCACGACCGAATGACCTGCAGTGGCTTTCGCCTCCCATACAGCCACAATTTCACTAGCCCACAGCATTTCCTCCTCTGTGGGAGAGAAACACCGATTACAGACGTCAACCTGACGCGGGTGAATAAGGCTTTTGCCGTCAAAGCCCAACTTTTTAGCCTGTGTGCATTCGTTCAGAAAACCGGCGTCATCATCCAGAGATGTGTACACGCCGTCGATGATTTGCAGACCACCGGCGCGTGCTGCCATAACACAGGCACTCAGTGCGTAAAGTAGTCCTTCACGGTCGGGTGTTTGCTTTATCTGTGTTTCCATGATCAGGTCTTCCAGACCCATCATAACGACCCTGACTGCCGGATCTGCTGCAGCAATTGCAGATAGGTTCAATACTGCTGCCGCAGTTTCCGCCATAACCCAAAGTGCCGGACTGTATGTGCTTTGTGGACCGAACAGTTTACGATAGTTGTGAATATCATCAACGGAGGTGATCTTTGGTAATAAAACTGCGTCGACCAGAGCCTGTTTTAAAATGGCTACGTCTTGCTCAACCCAGCTACTGTGCAAGCTATTGATGCGGACAATTCGCTCCTGCCCTATGGCGTTCTCCTGGGCAAGCGCCCACAGCACGCAATCACGCGCCTCGTCCTTGGCCTGCGGGCTGACCGAATCCTCGAGGTCGTACACGACACAGTCGACAGCCAGCATATGGGACTTCTCCAGCGCACGCTGATTGTTGCCGGGCACATACAAAACTGAACGCCGAAGTTTCATGATTCAATTATCCGGGCACTGGCCTGTACGGCCAACACCTTATCCGCGTCCAGTGCCCAAAGCGCCACACTGCCATCCCCTTCGAGCCGGCCATATATTGAGAATGGTCTGGTGTCAACCAGCGGTCGCAGGGCCCGAAAAACGAAGTGAGTCATGTGTAGGTCGGGGCAATTCTCACGCAGTAATTCAGCCAGCAGGGTCGCGGTCAGCGGTGCCTGCACAAGCAGCCCCGGGTATCTCTCCTCAAGGACGGCATATTCGCGATCATAGTGAACGCGATGTGAATTGGACGTTAATGCTGAATAACGAAACAGCATTACCGGATCAGGTTCAATGCGCCTGAACCAGGTATATTTTTCATTATGTTCCACCGGCTTGTTCTCTGAACTGCTCGTGCGATCCGCGCCCATATAAACCAGAGTTTGTTCCTCGGCAATACGCAATTCCCCCGCAACCGAGCATTCATGCCCGACACTCACAAACACCAGCGGTCCGGACGCCCCCTGTTTCAATTTGATACTGCTTATTCGCGATTGTCTTTGCACCGTCTCACCCAGATACAACGGCGCCTGAAACCGAAATGTACTGCCGGCCCACATACGCCGTGGCAGTGGCACCGGTGGCAAAAATCCGCCACGTTTCGGGTGACCATCGATACCAATATCAGACGCCAGTGGTGTGGGTGTGAAATACACCCAGTGCCACAGGGGTGGCAAGACATCACCTATAGCAGGTGCGCGGCGCTGGTCAAGCATGGCTGCCAAACCCGACGCCGGGCGCAGTTCCAGGGTCTCTTCCCGGGTAGCCGGGGCTCTGGCTGTCCATTGCTTGAAGAGTTTAAGATCAAACTTCCCGGTCATGTTCTCAGCCTTTGGCAAATTCCGTACGAATCTTCTCGCTGTGCTCTCCCAAATCAGGTATGCGACCACCGCTTGCACTGCCCGTATGTCCTGGCGGTGAAATTATGTCAACAAATCCCGCACCCGTCTCAACAGTGAGGAAATCCAGTTGAGGATGCTGTGCAAATTCTGCTACAGAGTTCAGTGACCCAAAAGCAATTGATGCTTTCCTTAGCCTGTCCATCAACTCATTTTTTGTTATTTTCACCAGTACACTGTCAATAACCCTATCCAATTGTTGCCTGTTTTCAACACGTCCGGGGTTATGCGCAAAGCGTTGATCAGACGCCAGTTCCGGCATCAAACATATAATATCGCAAAAACGTGCAAACTCGCGGTCATTCTGAATACCGATTACAACTGTGCCATCATCACCGGTCCGGTAGGCTCCATAGGGTGCGATCGACGGATGGTTTATACCCACCCGTTGCGGTGCCTGGCCACCAAAGACCTGGTGCAGATAAGGTACGTTCATCCAGTCAGCCAATGAACCGAACAAAGAAACCTGCACCCGTGATCCCAGGCCTGTCTGGTCACGCTCGATCAATGCTTCGAGGATACGTGAATAAGCGCTCAGGCCACAGGCGATATCGCAAATCGACACGCCTACCCGCCCGGGCTCTGCCGGGCTGCCTGTTATGGCTGCGAGACCGGTCTCGCACTGGATCAGCAGGTCATAGGCCTTCATGTCCCGGTAAGGGCCAGTTTCGCCATAACCACTGATATCACAAGTCACCAGTTCTGGAAACTGCTTGCTCAAGAACTCTGAACCCAGCCCCAGCCGCCCGGTCGCTCCGGGCGCCAGATTCTGTACAAAAACATCTGCCCCCCCAATGATATTGAGTAATAGTTTACGATCGGCGGAGTCCTTGAGGTCAAGCACCAGCGATTCTTTACCATGATTGAGCCAGATAAAATAGGCACTTTCTCCATTGACCACCGAGTCATAGGTACGCGCGAAATCACCTTCACTGCGCTCAACCTTGATCACCCGTGCGCCTGCAGCGGCCAGCTTTGAGGTACACAACGGTGCTGCAACCGCTTGTTCGACAGACACGACCAGGCGTCCTTTGAGAGCTGAATGACTCAAAACAACCCCACTCAAAATGACTTTGGCATCTTCAGCACATGGGTGCCGATATGGGACAGGACCAGGTTGGTGGAAATCGGAGCGACCCTGTACAACCGTGTCTCCCTGAACTTATGCTCTATATCGTACTCGGCGGCAAACCCATAGCCCCCGAATGTTTGCACGCAGGTATCACCGGCAAACCAGGATGCTTCTGAAGCCAGCATCTCGGCTGTATTCGCCTCGGTACCACAGGGCCTTTGGGCTTTGAATAATACAGTGGCTTGGTCAACCATCAGTGCGGTGGCCTCAGTCTGCGCCCAGACGCGTGCAATTGGAAACTGTATACCCTGGTTCTGGCCGATTGGCCTGCCGAACACTTCCCGCCCGCTGGCATATTCCGATGCTTTGTTGATGAACCAGCGGGCACCTCCGACACATTCTGAGGCGATCAGGATACGCTCGGCATTCATGCCGTCCAGGATGTAGCGAAAGCCCTTGCAGCCGCTGCGCTGGATTTCTTCCAATATGGCGTTGGCTGCAGAAAGCCCCAGACCACTGCCGCCATATCGCTCGGGAATTAATACCGACAGAAAACCGGAGTCAGTTAGTTCCTTGACAAATTCCCCGGGATATTGCCGTTGCGCATCGAGTGAGCGCCAGTATTCACTAGGAAACTGTGAACACAGCTTTTGAACGGTATCACGAATTTCTGGAAATGATGGTTCAAGTTGCATGCTCTCAAGAACTCCATTGTTAGCTATACTGATAGTGATGCTAACGCATATCTGACCAAAATGGCCAATGGGTAGTAACGTTAGCTGGAGAGCAACAGGACCTCTTCCAGTTAAGATGGACAATACTTATTTGTTGTGCTGTTTCCTGTTATCCAGGCTAAGTTCACCTGCACCGAATCGCACTAAATACAGGAAAGCTCCAACAATCGATAAGTTCTTCATGAAATGATTAAATTCATTCGGATCGCTGAGCTCGTTATGAAAAATAATACCTGCAATTAAGGTAAAGCCCGCCAGCAAAAAAGCAATAAAACGAGTTTTCCAACCCAAGATAATGGCCAACCCGCCCCCGGCAACGAGGATAATCGTAGGCACCAACAAGAACCCCGGCACACCCTTACTCTCCATAAAAGCAGCAGTATTACTGTAATCTCCTATAAAGTTTAAGCCGGCCCCGACATACATGAGCGCGATTAGAACCCGCCCGGCGAGTCCTATGTATGGATTTATTTTTTCCATCTGTTTTTACCATTCCATTATCAAGGCGCCAGCATGGGCGTTGGATTTGCGTAAATCAGGTAATCCTTAATCAGATGCCCTTCCATATTGGACAGATTCAGAGCCGGGATAGTTATATCCCGGCCACCTTTCATTGTGTAAGCGCACTTCGTCTAAACAAAAGTGGTTTCATCACGTTCCCAGACACCCGAAATACGATGCACTATTCCAGTCAGGTTGCCATAAAATACCGCAAGAAAACTCATTCTCTGGCCGGTTTGTCAGCAGGTTAATAGCGCCACCCAATGCACTGCGGCCATAAAGTGTGCCTTGAGGACCCAGGAGTACTTCGATTCGATTGATATCAAAAATACTGGTACTTGCCACTTCCCTGAGGATATAAACGCCGTTGATGTTAAAAGTATTTGGTGATTCAATCATTGGAAGGTCAAGGGTTGAGCCTACACCACGGGTGTATGTCTCTGTCGAAGCAGACTCTTTCTGCAGCTGTATCGACGGGACCGGGTTCTGAATATCTGCCAACTCGGTAGCTCCAGTACTGATAAGTGTGTCACCGCTCATGGCCGTAACTGCAGCCGATACATCTTGTATCGATTGGCTTTGTTTTTGTGCAGTAACGATTATGTTCTCAAGGACATTCTGCGAATCTTCCTTCTCGGTCGCATTTGCATCCGACTCCTGAGCGTGGCCGGTTGAAAACGCCCCGACAATCATCAGCATCGCCCCGATCTGCTTAACCAATGTTCCAGGTAATTTCATTTCACATCTTCCATCATGTCTCATGCATTGAAAGTTGTTGCACAATAATTTTTAAAATGTCTATTTGTATATGAGTTCCTGTGTTTATAGGAATCAGGCTCTTTTCAAGCATGTGCCGTTCACATTAGACCAAAACTTACTTCGGCACCTATACAATACAATACTTCGTAACAGAAGCATTGTAAAGGTTCGTAACAGAAGTATTTAAAACCAGGATTACCTAACCCTTGCAAGCGGCACGGGCTCATATCATGGATTACACAAGAATCTTTTTTTTCTGAATGGGTGTGGCCACCGACCGATGGACACAAGTTGCTTAACCGGGGTTACTCTCAAATTCCGGCGAAGTTAAAAGCCGCTGTTGTGTAAGCCCCTAGCCATTTTTCGCCTTGGATTGTTTAAGGTTGTCAATAATATTTTTGGTCAGAACATTAAACTGCCTTGTTTCTTCGTCCGTCATATTGCTCAGACCTTGTTTGTTTACTTCTCTTGCAACGGGTAATAGCTTTTGGGTAATCCGTTTGGCTTTGGCGGTAAGACTCAAGGAATACCTGCGACGATCAGCAGGGCTGCGTTTACGTCTGATGAGACCGATACTTTCCATTTCCTGAATAACAGTAACGATTGTCGACTCATTCACATACACACGTCTACTCAGTTCTTTCTGGGTAAGCCCGTCCTCTTCCCAAAGGTAACGCAGGCAATGCCAATGGCTCAGTTTTAGCCCATGAACGGCCAATCGTGACTGCAGTGCCTGTTGAAATGAGCGGTGAGCTATTCGTATTAGGTGTGCGGTGCTGTGAGACAGATCCATGTGCACATATTTTTGTTGAGTTGCAGTGTTTTCCTTACTGTTCATCAAGTAAAGTTCCCTGTTGTTTAGGATCAGTACCTACATTACTTCTGCTGCGAAGTAATGTAATATTTCGGTACAAAAGTATAACATTATAGATACCAGAGGGTAGTGATAAAGCGGGCCACCCCACCTTCTTCTTGAATTGCCTCAACGACTTCAAGCGTCTTGTCAGAAATGTCCGTCAATACTACATGTGCTCCGTCTCTTGCAAGAATCTTTGCGGTCGCTGCACCAATTCCGCCATTTGCTCCAGTTACAATGACAACACGTTCGCTTAATGAATATTGCATAACAACTTTTCCGTTACGTTTACCATGCGGTGATGCCGCCATCAACCAACAGGTCTGCACCGGTCACGTATGAACTTTCGTCTGATGCAAAAAATAGGGCTGCCGCAGCAACTTCTTCGGGTTGACCAAGCCTCCCCATCATCGTTCGGCCAAGCATATATTTCGACCACGTTTCATCCTGAAGTAGAGGCCGGGTCTGGTTGGTTTCAATTACACCAGGGGAAATTGAGTTAGCGCGAATACCAAATTCCCGTCCCTCCATGGCCAGATGACGGGTCATTGCAATAATGCCTCCTTTTGCAGTGCTGTGGGCAATACCAGGAAGTGTTTTAAAAGTGGACCAGCCAGAAACAGATGCTGTGTTAATAATTGCTCCACCATTCTTCTTGAGATATGGCCAGGCAGACTTTGTCAATAGAAATACTAGGTGCACTTCTTCATTGATTGTCTTATACCAGTCGTCATTCTCCATCTCATCAATCCAGCCAAAATAAGCCATTGCAGCATTGTTATATAAGACGTCAATACGACCATAGGTATTTACCGCAAGTTCGACGAGCGCCTGACAATTGTCAGCTTTTGTAAGGTCGCATGGATGTAGGGAGACCATCTCTCCTCCTTCCGCGCGAACCTTGTCGACAATGACGTGAGAGTCCTCAACATTCACATCGCAACCAACAACCTTGGCACCTTGACGGGCAAACATAAGCGCCGCTGCTTGCCCCATGCTGCCTGCAGTTCCCGTAATGACACAAACCTTATCCTGTAACCTTGAAGACATATCGGCTGAACTCCCTAATTAGTTTTTCAGAATTGACCCTGCTCTGGTGGTTGAAAATACCGAACGGACAGTCACCCTCGTAGTTTGAACCGCTGAATTTTCCCTGTTGCAGTCTTTGGTAATTCATTAACGAAATAAATCCATCGAGGGTATTTATAGCGTGCCAATATGCTCTTGCAGTGCTTAAGTAATTCATCATACAAAGCATCGCTTGCTTCGGTCGGGTTGTTTAACACCACGTAGGCAGAGGGTTTGATTAAGTTATTTTCATCAGCTTTTGCCACTACGGCGGCTTCCAGAACTTTTGGATGCTCAATTAAAGCAGATTCGATTTCAAACGGTGAACACCAGATCCCACCAACTTTCAACATATCGTCGTTGCGGCCACAATAATAAAAATATCCTGATTCGTCCTGGTAATATGTATCTCCTGTGTTGACCCAGCCATCGACCATGGTCTCCATGGTTTTCACTGGATTGTTCCAATAATATTTGGCCGTGGAATCTGCTTTGATCATCAATGTACCCTGTTCACCGATGTTCACTTCTTGTACTTTTTCATCCACGATCTTTGCGGTATAACCCGGCACCATACGACCGGTACAACCGGGCTTCATATCGTCTGCACGGTTGGAAATAAAAATATGCAATACTTCAGTAGAACCGATACCATCGAGTAGCGGTATATCGGTTATTTCAAGCCAGCGGGTGAGAATATCAGGTGGTAACGCCTCACCGGCTGATACAGATAAACGTAATGATGTGACATCCGCAGCCAGGCTTTCGAACTCCTGAAGTTGGGCGGCATAGAGTGTCGGCACTCCAAAGAACAAGGTAGCCCGGTAGTCACGGATAATCTGAAAAGAGGATGCCGGTGAGGGTGGTGCATCATCGAGTACGGTACAGGCTCCTGCCCATAGCGGAAATGTCATTGCATTACCGAGGCCATAGGCGAAAAACAGCTTTGCCGCAGAAAAACAAATATCGTCTTCGTGGATACCCAGAGTTTCGACACCGTAAAACTGACTGGTGACAACCATGTCACGATGCAAATGCACGGCCCCTTTGGGTTTGCCGGTTGAGCCTGATGAATACAACCAGAAACACTCATCGATGCTGCTGGTGGCGACGGGATCGAGATCTGACGACGCGGTACCGAGCAGGGAATGCAATGAGGTATCCGAACCCTCAATGGAAATGCAATGTGCTGGTTTGAACTCCAAGCCAGATAGGGCTGCTTCTACTACAAGTTCATATTCCGGTGAATACAGAAGTACGTAACAAGCACTGTCGTTCAGGATGTATTGAAAGTCCTTGGCGGTCAATAATGTATTAACGGGGACCGGGATCAGTCCCGCCTTTATCGCACCCCAGAAGGCATAAAAGAACTCTGCGCAGTCCTTGACAATCATCAATATGCGGTCGCCTGCCTGTGCACCGAGACTGAGCAGGGCGTTTCCGCAACAATTGACCCGGTCGGCGAGTTCGCCATAGGTCACCTGCTCGCCTCGGGTGGTACGAATAATTACTTTATCCGCGCGACCTTCATCCAGGTGCCGGTCAATGAATGCTACTGCAACATTGAATATGGGCGCATATTCCAGTGTAGTATGGCCATTCAACCGCTTAAAACTTATCGTGTGATCCTGCATGACATCCCCTTAAACACACCAGATGTTTGCAGAAGCAGCATGCGAGCCAGGTGGTGTCATTGAAATACCTGTTTCATACGACTACTGACACCGCGTTTGATCAACCGCATCAACCACGAGGTGCCCACATAGTCCGAGAAGGCGCCCCCAACCCACCATTGATCATCCATCCATGCTTCACACGGCGAAGACCTGCCCCGGAAGACCTGCCTAAACACATCAGGGTTTGCGACCACTGCAAGATCGGGGTCATCGAGCACACCTTTGCGGACATCGACATTCCCGTCCTGGACATCAACGATGAATGATTCCTCGCCCTCAATATTGAACTGGATCGCGCGGTTGTGGCGGGAAACAAAGTCTTTGTTTTCCGGCTCGCCAGCCAGTCCTTGCACAAATACCTCATAAGCCAGGTTGTAGCTGGTTGTTGATTCTTTCTTTCCTACCATTTCATATACTCCATCTGATAATTACCATGACACACCATATTCGTTAGCCATATCCTGGACTTCAGGATCATCCAGAACCAACAGCTTGCCTTTGTCGACGAGTACGGTGCCGTCAAATGTCATGGTTGGCTCGATAATGTAATTATCGAGATGTACATTGGCGTAGACGTTACCACCAAGCGTTTTACTGTTGCCGATGGCTGTATGTAGTGCACCGGCGTGTCGATGTGCTTCTATATGCGACACGTCTTCATCCAAAATAATACGCGCCTTGGGGTTTAGTCCGATCATCCATTCCGCCAGATGATCGCCATTGGGCACATTTTCGACAATGTTCCGGAAGTGCTCAGCTTCCTTGCCGCCATCCACTTCAACTACTTTCCCATGTTTGATAACGTACTTGAGCGGAACCTCCAGTTGTCCGAGAAACATGTGTGCCGCATCAAAGTACATAACACCGTTTGCGTCACCTTTCTCGCCGCCCGGCCACATGCCGTATATACCCATCGCACCCCCAAAAGCCAGATATTCACCTTCCTGCATGGGGAGATGTGGCATACCGCCAACGTTAAATTTGGAGACTATATTTCCGGATACATCAGTACCGTTTTCGGCTGTTATATGGACCTTCTTCGCACGGCCCCAAATCTCATGCACTTTTTCATATATCTTGGCAATAATGGGTGCGGGGAATCTGGCTGCTTCAGATTTAAGCGAATCCATGCTCAAAGTCGGCAGATTGATAACGCGTGTCCCATATTCCAGCCTGGCAATGGTGGATGCACGGGTGTGGCTAATCGAATAATAAACCGGGCTGAAGATAACATCGGCGTAGCGCATCGCATGAGCAAGTGTCTCAGGAGGTTCCTGCATCGGCCAGTCTCGCGGTTTCATGACAAAAGTCGAAACCTCGGCACCTTGTGCTCTGCACATGGATGCAATTGCGATCACGATACGCTCTTCGCTCATTGAGTCGGTGACAATGAGTACGTGCTCACCTCTTTTTACGCCAGCGCAGTTCACAACACAATTGTGAACACCTTCCATAATATCAGCTATCTCAAGCCCTTTAAGCATCTGAGATTCTCCTTTTAAAGAAATGTTGTTTCAAACTTCTTACACTTATATGCGCAAGCATTACTTTGCCACCAAAGTATAAAATAGTTCGTAACAGAAGTAAATAAACTTTCAATCATAACGTTCCAATAAGATCAGTAGATTTGGCACTATGCACTCGTACGCCTTCAGCTAATCACCAGGTAAAAGCAATTCCACTCGTTGTTTGAATTCAGGCCCAAGCTTTATATTGCTTTTGTTACGAAGTAGTATATTGCATCTGTACAAAAGCAATTTGTAAAGAGACTCACCCATATAGAGTAAGTAGAGCGGAAATTCATTGTTGACCCGGATTTATGCGGTCAGTTTAGCGGTACGCGATCCAGGACAGGGAGATCAAGCAGCAGCGAATATGCCCACCTGATGGTTGCGTTAGCGCCGCATCTTGAAGATTTTCTGGCACGCTTGTTCGGCATGGAGGCAGAGCTTGGCAAACTCGTAAAGCGCCGCCGGAGTCTGGCGCCTACAGGCCGGGCTAAGCATGGCCATGTTGTGCTGTTTAAGTTACCGGGCAAGGTTAACGCGGAGCACCTGGTGCCAATCAAAGAGGGTAAGCTTGAAGGTTTGGATGGCTCAGTTTCCTATCATCAGCCTAGCTGATGAATATTTGTGCCACCGCGATGGATTCACACCCTGACCGATCATGGCAGTCGACAATCCCTTGTGCGCAACGACCGGTCACCGTATCTGCAACGATTGCATGAAATCCTGCATTACCAACGCCAGGATCCCATAAATATTCCCCAGGCCGAATCCCGGACTCTGAAGGATGTCCTAGACCTGCCGTGGGGCTTTGAAATCTGTGGCCAGTGTCTTCAACTGCACGGGAATCCGGTGGCCAGCGAGCGCTGCATTGTGTTCTCCTGCTTAAACCAGGACCAAGACCTCGACATGGTTGATTTTGCCAGCCTCAACAGCCGTCTGCGGCAAAACTCAGTGCAGGAAGAACTGACAGCACTGTGGATCAAGCGTTGCCTGGCAGGGATTAATACCGCTTAAGAGGCGGTTGTGATTCATTACTTTCGCGCTCAAGCCACTCGGGCAATAGCTCGTCAGGCAGATCAGTATGTCCGGCACACTTGCCCATGGTGCGTCGTACTGCGGAAAATTTTTCAAAGTCATGTTCTATCAGCACGGAATTTCTGGCTTGTTTCACGCCGACAGCAACAATGGCCAGTTTGCAGGCCTGTATGACAAGGTCGACTAGGTAGGGGCAACCACAATCCCCGCCCACTGCTTCACGTACGTTGCGGTGTAGACCGGGGCCTATCTGAATACCCGCTAAAGTGCCGATGCGGAGTAAACTATTTGGGCAGTGATCCGCATAGGGCACCCTTATCATTTCGGCATTTGCCTCAACTATGGTGAGATCGGCAACCCTGACCCGCAAAGCAACTTCGATTTCATGGAATGGATCAGTAAGTCGCGCTATAGCATGTAAAATGCCATCGTCATCATACTTTACCTCGGTATCTACAGTTCTCTTAATAGTATTCAACTTTCCTTTCTCGTTCACCAAATTCAATGAACCTTAGATCATTCTGGCAAAGTATCCTGCGCTATGTATTGCCTCCTTACAGGTTTTTGGTTCTATGCAATCTCCCAGTTCAAAGAACTCGCAAGTTTTACCGTTTATGTTCAGGTTCAGACCGACATAGTGTCCCCATTCACCGCTATCTCTCATGCTATCATTGGTACCGAACTGCTGCCGTATCTGTGTCGATAATGATCGGTCAGCCACTCTTTCCGGTGCGATAACCACAGTGTCGACCTCAACCACCTCTGGCTCACCGCTTTCGTTAATAATACGGACGCCGCCATCCTCTATGGCTTCGACCTTGATTCCCGAACGTGCCTTGACACCATCTTTTGCAATATGCTCATACAGGGAGATCATGCGTGTCACGGTCAGCGCAATGTAAGGTGCAAAACTAATCTGGGGTGATCCTTCAAGCAAGGTTACCTCCTTGCTTTTTGCAAGTGAGACCGCCAGTTCAGTACCATGATTGCTGCCAATAACCGCAACGCGGTCTCCAACTGACTGTCTCTTGGCTTTTTTATCCTGCATCAAATAGTCGTCAATCAATGTAATGACGTTGGGGTGTGCCGCGCGATTACTTCCCGGAATCGATGGTCGTGGTTCCTTTGCGCCAACAGCGACAAAAATTACGTCCGGTGCTTCCTGTTCTATAAGCTCGGGTGTCACCGCCTTTTCCATATGCACGTCAACACCGAGTTTCTGCAATTGATTTTGCTGCCACGTGGAAATATACCTCAGTTCGCGCATATAAAGATGGGGCATGCTCGCCGCAGCAAGCAGCAGCCCTCCCAATTTATTCGTTTTCTCATAGAGGACAACCTTGTGTCCCCTTTTTGCCGCGACCCGCGCAGCCTCCATTCCACCAACCCCACCACCCGCCACCAGTACTTTCTTCAAAATCGAGGCGGGGCGAGTGATTTTGAACTGCTTTTCCCGTTGAAATGACGGGTTGATGCTGCACTCGGCCAACCGACCGGAAAAACCATCCCCTACGCAATGATCACAACAAATACACATGCGGATATCATCGTAGCGTCCTTCCATGAGCTTGCGAGGGAAATGCGGGTCAGCAAACATGGGCCGCGTATAAGACACCATGTCCACTTTTCCAATCTCAACAATCCGCTCAGCCAATGGCTGATGCATTAGCTTGCCGACAACCATAACCGGAACCCGTGCAACTTTCTTGATTTTCTCAGCGTAAGGGACGTAATACCCTTCAGGCATATACAGAGGCAAAGTGGCAAATACAGAAGATTCAAACATGCCGGGGTAAACATCAATACAATCTATGCCGGCGTCTTCCAGTACCGGCACGATCTCCACCCAGTCATCTACGGTTAAGCCCCCTTCAGTTCCTTCATCTACCGCACCCCGGTAGACCAGAGCGACATTGTCGCCTACCGCGGCACGGGTAGCCTGAATCATCTCCACAACAAACCGGGTACGCTCACCGTATTTATCGGTCCGGTCATTGGTCAGTGGAGAAAGAAATTGCGCCGGCAAATGGCCCAGAGACCCATGGAAACATATTGCGTCAAAGCCCACCGAAGCAGCCAAAGCTGCGGACTTTGCATAGAGTTGAATCATTTCCTCACACTCTTTTGTAGTAAGCACATGTGGCTTATCCTGCCAGATCAATATATCTGAAGGGGCTACGGGGTCAGTGTCGATAAATTCTTTCTGCGCATTGCGCCCGGTATGGATTAACTGGATTCCGATTTTTGCACCGTGCAAATGACAAGTCTCAACGAGCTTGCTTAATCCCGGGAGATATTTCGGGTGATCAGCGGCAAGAAAACATGGAAACGCCTTGCCATCGTCCCGGATCGTGGCGGCTTCCACCTGGATGAAACCAAATCCACCGATTGCCCGATCACGATACATTTCGACTTGCCGCTCGGTGACCTCACCGGTATGCGAGGCGTTGTAGGTTACACTCGGTGCGGCAGCCATCCGATTTTTCAAAGTCATGGGACCAATTTTGATGGGGGTAAAGATCTTTTTCATTAGCCTTCTCCAATTATGGTTGTCAGTAAAAACCGGCAAGCTGATTACCTTATTGGTAATTTGCTTTCACCTGTTTGCTACTCAAGCCTTAATATCCAAATCCAGGATACGTATTGCATTTTTATAAAACACTTTCTCAACCACTTCCGGTTTATAACGCTCTTCAAATTCTGTCAGCCAACGTTCAGGGGATAGTGCAGGGTAGTCCGAACCAAACATGAACTTGTCCTGTAACCTGCCGTTTACTTCACGAGCCAGCGACTCTGGGAAATATTTTGGCATCCACCCCGATAACTCGTTGTAGACGTTACCTTTGTGTAACAGCACTGCCAGCATTTCCTCCTGGAACGGCCAACTCGGGTGGCAAGCAATGATGGTTAAGTTAGGAAAGTCAGCAGCGAGGTCATCGATGTACGGGATTGGCCTGCTGTAATCAAGGCGCACGCCTGCGCCTCCCGGCGTGCCCGCTCCTAAACCGGTGGTGCCGGTGTGCAATTGTATGGGAACACCCAAACCGCTTATCGTTTCCCAAAGGGGATAAAAGCGCCGGTTATTTGGATGAAAGCCCTGCATATTGGGGGCAAACTTGAGGCCCATCAAACCGAGCTCATTGATGCAGCGCTCGGCCTCGGCAATCGCCATTTTGCCCTTCCACGGATCCACCGACCCAAACGCACCGATAAAGGTGTCCGGAAACTGCTTTACCAAAGAGGCCACGTAGTCGTTTGTACATGCCGGCGCCCCGGTTTCAGTCTCTGCATCTACGGCAACCAGTATTGTTTTGAGATCAAGAGCGCGGAAATCTTCCGCCATTTCCTCTTCGGTTCGTACCGGAGTGGTAACACGATAGTATGCCAGCATCGCCTCCCGAAAAGGTTGAAGCGTATCTTCCATGGCTTGTGTGCTTGGGTGAGCATGAACATCAATTGCACGCATTCCTCAGTCCTCTTTTTGAATTGTTTCATCGAAGGTTTTCTCAATCAGCTTACCCTTTAATGTCGAGCGTTCAAGCGATTCAGGCTTGACCATTTCAATCTCAGCGGTAAAACGTAATCGGTTTTTCAATTTGACAACAAGCTCCTTGCATAGGGCTTCAATTTCCGTGTCAATAAGACCCACGCCATACTCAACCTTTATTCTTAATGGTGGGTTAACAGCGGGTGGTGGTGAATCCAGAACGATTCGCATTTCACCCGTGGTGCGTGGTGCAAATGAGTTGATGACATTTCTTACCGCCGCTGGATAGACCTTGATACCCTTGACATTGAGCAGGTCATCCACACGACCGAGGATTTTGAATCGCCACCCCGGCGTACCGCAACTGCAGGGCGCCGTAAAAAGTTGGAGGGTATCGCCGAAAGCATAGCGGAATGGCGGCCCTGCCTGATGATCAAAGGCTGTGATCACGCCCTCGCCAATAGCGCCGTCTTCCAGCACGATGGGCTCTTTGGAGTTGGGGTCCACAAGGTCTGTCCAGATGCAGTGTTCCGGTGAAATTACATGCATTCCCTGGTACTCGTTGCTGTCACAAGAAACATTTCCCAAGCCCCATGCGCCTTGTGAAGAGTCAAAAAGCTTCGCACCGCCAAACCCTTCGGTGATTCGATGGCGAACCTCGGGCAACCCTGCGCCAGGCGCCCCGGCAACGACAAGGGTCTTTATACCCAGTCCACTTGCCGGGTACCCCAGAATTTTGGGACATTTCTCTATGATGTACTCTGCCAATGAAGGTGTACCAACCAGCGCCGTTGGCTTGGTCAGGTGGGCAAACATCAGCATGCGTTCAATACCACCCTCAGCTCCAGCTGCGATGGGGCGAGCCCCCATAGAAGCTAATGCACGTACAATGGGCACACCGGCTGACCACATGCTCAGACCAAAACCATGCAGCACCGTATCACCAGGCCGAATCCCCGCCCGCCAGAAGGTTCTGGCCCAGCATTCATCGTTAATCTTCATGTCTTGTTCGGTGAAAGTATAGAAACTCGGTTCGCCCGATGTACCGGAAGTTGAATAGATATGGATCACGTCGTTTAAGGGTGCACACAAATAAGTCCCGTATGAATGTCCGTATCGATCCATTGATTCCAATTGTGCTGCGCGATCCATTTCTTTGTTGCGCATTATTGGCAATTTTCGAAAGTCTTCAAAACTTTCGATGTCTTCCGGACGCACACCAGCGCTCACAAATTGTGGCCGGTAGAAATCAGGAGAATTCTGATAAATATATTTAATCTGCTTTTGCAGTTTTTGCCACTGGATGTCGTGAATTTCATCCATTGACTTGGTTTCCATTTCCGCATTCCAGAATAGTTGTTCAGACATGTTGAACCCTCTTTTTTGAATTGTGTCTCCTGAGCAACTGATCCAGGCGCTGTTGATTCCCCAGTTTCTGTTTATTAGTGCCCACAACCACAGGATGAACCAGGCATCCAGAAATCGGCATGCTCATGGCAGAACTTCGGATCTCCACCCACCATCGGCATAAAGAGATGGTGCCAGTTCCAGAGTACGTTCGAGATAATAATCAACCTCATCGGCCCCGACCCATTCTTTGATCGGACCTTTATCAACCTCCCGGATCTCGTACTTGCAACCAAATTTTTCCAGAACCTTCTGACAAGCTTCAATAACCATTGGATCAGTCCAGTTATCCACCCGCAGCAATACCTTCTCATTCTTTTGCAGATCCCAGCATGTATGAAGACCGTGGTTGTACGGTCGTTTTGCTACCGCTTCCAAATAAGGAAGCAATTGATCGCTGTTATCGATTTCAAAGTAAGGCGGGCACCTGGGCGGGCGCTTTTCCAGTAAAGGCGGTTTATTATACTTGGGCCTATTTTGTTCCCACTCCTGCGTGTAGGTCTTGTCGGTCAATTCAACCCTCCTCCACTGTAGCCCTTCGGCCAAGAGCTAATGAAAAACACAAACTGATGTTGTGAACCTAAAAACCCCATTCTTTCCTTTTCTCTTCTGCACCCGGCAAAGGATCCCACTGCTCATTGCAAACAGGTAATTTCGGCGCCCGTTCAGCATTGATTGCAATCCATTTTTCAAACTCTTCCGGAATGTCATCGTCTTCATAGATTGCTTCAACGGGGCATTCTGAAATACACGCACTGCAATCGATACATCCATCCGGATCGATGTACAGCATACGGTCATCGTAGTGAAAACAATCAACGGGGCAAACCGTCACACAGTCAGTAAAACGGCAACCATCACAATTTTCAGTCACAATCGTTGTCATAAATTTTCCTATTCCAAGGCTGGTTTCTTGTTAATCTCGCTTTGCGTGCATCGACGAAACCCACGTACAAAATGGTCTCTAAACTGCATAACTTGATACTTTGGTACCAATATATTATCTTACTTCGTAACAAAAGTAATGTAAAGAAAACCAGATGCTTCGTTAAAGGTCACACCCATCACAATCAGGATACGTTATCTAATGGTCAGCAAACGAAACACCACGACTCAACAGGATGAAGAGCTGTTGGATTTGGCTCATAGCGTCGGGCATCTAATACAAGTAGCTCACCGCTAGTTTCAACAATCAATGCAAACACGATTGGCAGCTCACGGAGTCAGATTGAGCCATTGGCATTGCCTGCATTACCTTTCGGAAGAGGGTGGGCTTACCCAGAAAAAACTGAGTAAACGTGTGCATGTGAAAGAGTCGACGATTGTTGCAGTCATTCAGTAAATGGAAGATATCGGTCTTATCAAACGTATTCGTACTCACCTCGATCGACAAAAGTATTCTTTGAGTCTCACTGCCAAAGCCAGGCGGATTACTAAAAAGTCATTACTCGTTGCAAGAGAAAGTAAACAAACAAGGTCTGAGCGATATGACGGACGAAGAAACGGAGCAATTTATTGCCCTGCCCCGGACTATTATTGCTAACCTGGAAAAAATCAATGTGGATCGTGACTAAGCCGTAGAGACTTTCCGGGTCAACGGCAAATTGCAGACCTACTTTCCCTACGCGGGTCGCAACAGCACCCTTCGCCTATATTCTCGATGCACTACATTAGCACCGCCGTGGCATCCACGGCCAGTTGCCCGTCGGCGTTCACGGCCCGAAGACTGACTTCATCACCCGTACGGCACCCATGAATTATGAAGGGTGCGGTATCGGGTATCGGCCGCATTGCCCGGAAGCCGAATCAGGTTATGGACCTGCCGGGACAACGCTCCTGCAACAGTTCCGCCAACAGGGTTGCCGTCCATGGGGCATGGACCAGCAAACCCGGGTAAGCTTCCTTCCGGGTTGCATAGTCCCGGTCATAATGAATGTGGTGGGTATTGCCGGTCAGCGCTGAGTAACGGAACAGCATCACCAAGTCATGAAGAGAACGGCATGACGCGCAGCCGGGTGCCCGTGTTGGGGGAGCACAGCGAGGTAATCCGGGCGCAATTCAACCGCACCTGCCGTCGTGCCCACGGTTAACAAACTCAACTGCGGATGTTGCGAAAATTCCTCGACGGAATTGAGCGACCCGAACGCGATTGATGCCTTACCCAGCCGTCCGATCAGTTCCCGTTTGCTCAGTTTTTCCAGTGCGGGAGTAATCACTGCGTCAAGTTGCACCCGGTTTTCAACCCGGCCGGGACTTTGGACAAACCGTTCATCTGCCGCCAGTTCCTGCAGGCTACACACGATGTCATAAAGACGCATAAATTTGCGGTCATTCTGGATCCTGGTCATGATGGTGTTGCCGTCCCTGGTCCGGTAAGCGCCGTAAGGCGCTATCGAAGGATGGTTGATACCCAACGCTGCGGTGCCTTGCCGTCATACACCTGGTGCAGGTAGGGCACGTTCATCCAGTCAGCTAGCGAATCGAACAGCGAGACCCGAACACGCGAACCCCTGCCGGTCTCCTCTCGCTTGATAAGGGCCTCCAGGAGGCGCGAATAGGCGCTGACACCACAGGCGATATCGCAGATCGATACGTCGACCCGCCCGAGTTCAAGTTCGCTGCCGGTAACAGCCGCCAGGCCGGTTTCACGTTGCACCAGCAGATCGTAGGCCTTCATGTCATAGGGTCCGGACTCGCCGTAACCGCTGATATCACAAGTCACCAGGCGCGGGAAACGGGTAGTCAACGATTCCGAATCCAGGCCCAGCCGCCACCGCTCGCTCGATCGATACGACCAGGATGTCCTTGAGTGCGCTATTGCTCATAATCAGAAAGATTTTGGCATACTCAGCACACGCGTTGCTATGTGAGACAGAATTAGATTGGTGGATATCGGCGCCACCTGGTACAGCCGGGTCTCGCGAAATTTACGCTCTACATCATATTCCACAGCAAAGCCGTAGCCACCGAATGTCTGCACGCAGGTATCACCGGCGAACCAGGCTGCTTCCGCTGCGAGCATCTTAGCCATGTTTGCTTCCGCACCACAGGTTTTGCCTTCATCGAATAGCTGGGCGGCTTTGCTGACCATTAGCGCTGCAGCCTCGGTTTGCGCATAAGCCCTGGCAATGGGAAACTGCACACCCTGGTTCTGCCCGATCGGGCGGCCGAAAACCTCCCGTTCAGTCGCGTAATTCGCGGCCTTTTCGATGAAAAATCTTGCATCCCCAATACATTCTGATGCAATCAGAATCCGCTCAGCATTCATGCCGTCAAGGATATAACGGAATCCTTTACCCTCTTCGCCGATCAGGTTTTCGACCGGTACTCTGAGGTTTTCAATGAACAGCTCGGTACTCGAGTGGTTCATCATCGTCTGGATGGGTTTGATTGTCAGGCCGTTGCCGACCGCCTGGTGCAAATCCACGACGAGTACCGACATACCGGCGGTCCGTTTCTCTGCCTGATCCCGTGGAGTGGTCCGCACCAGCAGAATCATCAAATCCGAGTGTTCGGCCCGGGAAATGAACACCTTTTGCCCGTTGACTATGTAATCATTGCCGTCGCGCACCGCCCGGGTCCGTATGCGTGTGGTGTCGGTACCGCTGGCCGGTTCGGTGACACCGAAGGCCTGGAGTCTCAGCTCCCCGTTCGCCAAGAGGGGTAGGTAGCGTGCTTTCTGCTCCTCGCTGCCATGTTTCAGTAGCGTCCCCATGGTATATATCTGTGCGTGGCAGGCTCCACCGTTACAGCCACTGCGTTGAATCTCCTCCAGTAACGCGCAGGCCGCGGACAGCCCGAGGCCACTGCCGCCAAATTCCTCCGGTATCATTATCGAAAGATAGCCGGCTTCGGTCACCGCGTGTACGAACCGGCTTGGATAAGCGCTCTCACGGTCCAGTTGCTGCCAGTATTTTCCTGGAAACTGTTCACAGAGCTTTGCGATTGCTTCGCGAATCTCCGGGTAGTCCCTTTCGACATGCACTAAAATTCTCCTACTTGATTACAAAGGAATTCGATACCGTCTCGGCGGTGCTCCGGCAACCTGATCACGTTGAAGTAGTATCCGCGATCTCGCCCAGTTGCCTGGCGCTCGGGCTGAGCGTCAATCTTGATCTCAATATCACGTACCACCTGGCTCGGATAGGCCCTGGTTCAGCGGTTGCGAAACAGGTCAGGCAAAGGGAATATCTAGTGTAGTGCATCGTAATTATTGCACTCTCGGCCAGACGCAAAGCGGATAGCTGCAAGTTGTGCTCCCGCCGGGGTAGTCATTCTACCCCAACGGG
>VAPH01009223.1_pt1 | contig 30502 bp, 30 predicted proteins | sample 3393861 | NCBI WGS metagenome assembly VAPH01 (sample SAMN08290439, study PRJNA428436) | hydrothermal vent metagenome | isolation source: Deep-sea hydrothermal vent chimney | place: Atlantic Ocean: South-mid Altantic Ridge | reverse complement strand
GGACACAAAGTGTTGCTTCTTGAGAAGGCCTCGAAAATAGGCGGCTCTATCTCAAGATTCAGAAGGGGAAAGATTCCCTTTGATGTAGGTTTCCATTTCACTGGTGGAATGCACAAAGACGGCATACTGTATGACATCCTTAAGACCATGGATATGGTTGATGAAATAGAGCCTATCTTTCTCCCGAAAGACGCAGCCTGTTTTATTTTTGAGGAGGAGGGTAAGACATACAATCTTCCTCATGGGTTTAACGAATCCATTAATAGGATCAAAGAATATTTTCCTGATGATTCGAAAGCGGTTGAAAAGTATTTCCAGATGGTGAAACATGTCTGTGACAATACCACTTCAATGGATCTTAGCACGGGTTCTTTTAGTCATACACAACTTGATGAGGACTTCGTAACATTAGACGAGGTTTTAAAGGAACTGACCTCTACACCTCTTCTAAGAGGGCTTTTGTCAGGATATGCTATGTGCTATGGAGTTAAGCCTTCGGAGGTTTCTTTTGCCAACCACAGCAGAATGTGCATGAATTTCTACGAATCATTGGCATATGTAAAAGGTGGTGGAGATGCCTTTGTCGATGTTTTTAAGAAGAAGCTTGAAGAATATGACGTGGATGTCTGCTGTGGAAAGCAGATCGTGAAAATGGCCGATATTAAAAATAATAGGGTTGAAACGTTCGTGCTGAGTACCGGAGAAACAGTAACTGCACAAAATTGCGTTTTCACCATACATCCCCATGAAATACTGAAGGTGCTGCCCCTGGAATACTTCAGAAAAGCCTTTTTAGAACGAGTCAGGTCGTTTGAACCATCCATGGGTTTTTTCGGCGTGTTCGCCGCCCTTAAGGAAAAAGCTGATAAATCGCTTTCGGGTTACTCACCAATAGTTTCACTCCTTCCCCACCATGATGTTGACCTGCTACTTTCCCCTGAGTATCGCGGCAAACCCGCTCTTGTCGCAATAAAGTCTGTTGAGGATCCTCTTGAGGGCAATATAAAACCATTTCATATTCTTGAGCCTGCTTTCCAGGAGCATACAGCAGAGTGGGGAAACTCTAAGACCGGCAAGAGGCCTCATGAATATACGGAATTCAAAAAAGAAAAGGTCGAGAGCATTATGGAACATGTCTTAAGCTTCCTCCCGGAATACAAAGGCTGCTTAAAAGTGATAGACTCCGGTTCTATGCTTACGTTCAGGGATTACCTGAACAGTCCTGACGGCTCCGCATACGGAATAAAACAGAAGATCGGACAGTTTAACCTCGTAGGCAAACTCTCGCTCCTTAACCTTCATGTGGCAGGACAAAGCGCCGTACTTCCCGGCATTATCGGGGCTATGATGTCTTCTCTTATTGTGGGAAAGCTCATTGTGGGAAAAGAACAATACGAAAAGTTTTTGAGTAGGCACTATGCAGTTAAATAAAGTGGTTATAACCGGGCTTGGCGCAGTCACTCCGTTTGGAAGTAGTGTTGCAACCATGATGAAGGGAATTCAAGAAAGCCGCAGCGCAGTACACTTCATGGACGGCTGGAACCAGTACAAGGGTCTCAAAAGCCAAGTCGGAGCCCCTGCCGCACTAATAAATGAAAAAAAAATTCTGCGCCAGAAAAGACGTTCCATGAGTCCCATGAGCATATTTTCAGTACAGGCATCAGAGGAAGCGATTGCCGATGCAGGGCTTGATATTTCAACTCTTTCGCCTGACCGGATAGGATGTATTATCGGTTCTACTATGGGTAGCGCAAAAAGCATAAATGAGTTCTTCGAGATAATACTGCCGGAAAAGAACGTTTCTGAAGTGCCATCCATGTTGTTCTTCAAATGTATGTCTCACTCTGCTGCTATGAACCTGGCACAGTATCTGGGGCTGAAAGGATATGTAATGGCAACCTCGGCTGCCTGCGCATCTGGTCTTCAGGCAATAGGAACCGGATATAACCTGTTAAAACTCGGTCTCCAGGACGTTATTTTTTGCGGTGGAGCAGAAGAGCTCCATCCTTCGGTCACAGGAACTTTTGATCTCCTTTATGCAACCTCGGTCAATTACAACAAATCCCCTAACAAGACCCCCAGGCCCTTTGACGCTGATCGGGACGGCCTTGTCTGCGGTGAAGGAAGCGGCATAGTTATACTCGAAACACATAAACACGCGGTAAAAAGGGGTGCAGATATTTATGCCGAAATAATTGGTTACAATACTTGCGGAAGCGGCGCTCATATCAGCCAATCAAACAGGGATGCAATGATCCAATGCATGCAGGGGGCTATGGATGAAGCTAAACTCAAGCCAGATGAGATTGATTACATAAGTGCCCATGCCACAGCCACCATCCAAGGTGACAAGGCAGAAGCCGCTGCAATAGCTGAGCTGTTTGGAGAGTCTACTCCTGTCAGCAGTCTTAAAGGATATATTGGTCACACACTGGGTGCTTCCGGAGCCATTGAGTTGATTGCATCGATAAAAATGATGCAAGAGTCCGTAGCGTATCCAGGCTTGAATCTTGACAATATAGCACCGGATTGCGAGGGAGTGTATCACCTTCGAAAACCTTTGAAAAAGGAATTGAGAACTATTATAAAAAACTGCTTTGCTTTTGGCGGGGTTAATTCTGCGCTTGTCTGTAGGAAGGTATAAAGGGAGAGAGAAGGATATGACGGAAAAGGAAATTATTGAGATTACAAATAAAGTGTTTGAAGATTCATTTGAGATACCGGCTGAGCAACTCAAGCCCGAAGCTCATATATTCACTGACCTGGGACTTGATAGCCTTGATATTGTGGACCTTGTGGTAGCTCTACAGAAGAATTTTGGTATAAAAATCCAAAACGACGAGGGTATTCGAGGAATCAGGACACTTCAAGATGTATATCAATTCATATTAAACAAAAAGGCAATATTGAATAAGGGTGAAACACCTGTTTAAAACTATATATTTAAATATTTCGTTTTACTCTTTTTTTCTGGCTTTTTCGTCAGCGGGGATTCCTGTTCTGACAATTTTAGTCGCAGCAACATCCCTATTCAGTCCTCAGCGCAGGGTAATGAGGTATTTCCGACGCGCAATAAGTTTCTATGGCAAGGTTATTTGCTATCTTGCTTATCCCCTGATAAAAGTCAGGCATGAAAACAACTCTGGCATTAAACTACAGGGTCCTTTTATTTTTGTTTGCAATCACAGGTCCACAATAGATGCATTTTTAATGTCAGTTCTTCCTGTTGAGGCGGTTCAAGTGGTAAATATCTGGCCTTTTAAAATTCCTGTTCTGGGATTTTATGCTAAAAAGGCAGGTTACCTTAACATCAATGTTATTTCCTATGAGAACTTTTCAATGAAAGCAAAAGAATTGCTTAGAAATAATATATCTATCATCTTTTTTCCAGAGGGAACACGTTCTAAAAATAAAAGTATGGGACATTTTAGAGGTGCAGCGTTTAGACTTTTCCTTGACTGCAAAGTGCCCATAGTACCTGTCTGCATTTCAGGCAATGAAGGGGTTATGAAGAAAGGCTCTTTGACCATGCATCCCGGCACAATCAGAGTACGCACACTGGCGCCGATTTACTGGGAAGATTATAAGGATTTAAACCCCTATATTTTAAAGAATATGGTAAGAGACATAATTCAAAGCGAGCTTACATTAATGGATGCTATCTAAAATGATCGGATTTGAGCAGTATAACGGTATAGAGAAACTTGGGTCTTCCGAGGTCAGATCAGTTCAGGAAAAGCTTCTAAAAAAGCAACTTGAACATATTGCTTCTAACTCTCCTTTTTACCGTAACATGTTTCAGCAAGAAGAAATTAAAGTTGAGAAGCTTAGCCTTATGGATCTGAGCAAGCTACCTCTCACCGATAAAACTGACCTTGAAAAGTATAATCACGATTTTCTTGCTGTTCCATTTACGAAAGTAGCTGATATTGTGCTATCGTCTGGCACAACAGGCAAGCCTACAAAAATGATGTACACAAATAACGACTTATCCCGATTGGCATATAATGAAAAGGTTGCCTTTACTAGGATTGGTATAACGACAGAAGACATTGTTTTGCTTACTTGTACAATGGACAGGTGTTTTATAGCTGGTTTGGCTTATTATTCCGGAGCACTGGCAGTGGGGGCTGCTACTGTAAGGAACGGACTTAATACGTTTGAGAGCCATGTAGAGATAATTAAGAACATGAGTCCGACAGTGATTGTTGGAGTTCCATCTTTTTTATACAAAATGGCTTTATTCTTAAATGAAAATGGTATTGAATCTAACCGCATATCGGTTAATAAGTTAATTTGTATAGGAGAGCCGATCAGAGATAAAAATCTTTCTCTACGAAAACGCGGTAGTGACCTTGAACAATTGTGGGATGGAAAAGTATTTTCCACATATGCATCGTCAGAGATTGTAACAACGGCATGCGAGTGTTACAGTCAGTGTGGTGGGCATTTGCACCCTGCACTTGCGATAGTGGAAATAATTGATGATGATGGAAATGTGTTGCCCCCTGGTGAAGTTGGAGAGGTTGTAATGACTCCTCTGATGGTGGAGGGAATGCCGCTTTTAAGGTTTAAAACAGGGGATATAAGTTTTCTGATAGATGATCCATGTTCCTGTGGTCGAACCTCATCTCGGCTTGGACCTGTGCTTGGCAGAAAAAAACAGATGATTAAGTTCTACGGCACAACGCTTTATCCTCAGGCTATTTATTCCGTGCTGGATGAAATTCCGGAGGTGAGCGCATACTATGTAGTTGTATCACGTGATTCTGAACTTTCAGACATTGTTAAAGTGTTTGTCTCTTTAAGAAATGGTTCCTATCATCGGGAGAGTATCTCTGAAAAATTACAAGCGCGTTTGAGGGTTAAGCCAGAGGTCGTTGTCTCTAGTGGCGAGGAAATAAGAAAGGTGATTTTTTCTAATAAATCCAGAAAACCAGTTCGCTTTATAGACAAAAGGGGAGATTGAAATGGAACATTGTGACAGCATGATTGTCCCTGAGTTTTCACAGAAAGATATTAAGGATGTTATAAGCCGTGGTGGACTCCTTACAATGGAGATAGAGTTCAACAGCAATTGCGACTTCAAATGCATTTACTGCTATGCTGAAAATAAGCAGGTCTTAAAAAACGAGCTGACCCAGAAAGAATTATTTGACGTAATCATACAGGCCAGAGACTTAGGGGTCAGAACAATGGTTGTCCTTGGTGGCGAGCCCATGTTGTATCCTCATTTGATGGAAATGATATGTTTCATAAGAGAACATGAATTGAAAGTTGAGCTTTTTACTAACGGGGCAAATATGACAGTTGCTGCGGCTAAAGAATTGTTTGAAAATGATGTCACTGTAGTTCTTAAAATGAACACATTTAGAGAAGAATTACAGGACAAACTTTCAGGCATAAAAGGGGCATACCGGCAGATACAAACAGCATTTGATAATCTTGAAAAAAGCGGTTATCCAGGTAAAGAGAGTAAGCTCGGAGTTAGCACTATCATCTGTAAGGAAAACTATGACGAAGCTGAAAAACTTTGGAAGTGGCTTAGACAAAAAAACGTTGTCCCGTATTTTGAGATGATCACACCACAGGGGCGAGCCTGGGAAAAGGATGCCCTGTATGTAGAACCCAAAAAAATTAAGGAATTGTTCTGTCGTCTTTCTGATATAGACAAAGAATATGGATATAACTGGACACCCAGGCCCCCACTTGCCGGGCTGAAATGTTTGCGGCATCAGTACTCGTGCGTGGTAAAATCTAACGGCGATATTTATCCGTGTATTGGTGTCGATATCCCGGTAGGCAACATAAGAAAGCAAAGACTACGCGATATTATTAAGGGAAGCGAAGTCATTCAGACATTGAGAAATTACAAGAAACATATAAAAGGCCAGTGCCGTGAGTGCGAGAATCTGGCCGATTGTTATGGTTGCCGTGGCACGGCTTACCAGCTTACAGGAGATTATCTTGCGTCAGATCCTCTTTGCTGGAAAAATACTGCTAACCATAATACTGTAGCAACATTACCGTGCAATGTGGACGAACTTGTGCCGCATAAATCTCCAATGCTTATAGCTAACAGGCTCATGGAGGTCAAAGAAACATCTACAGTAGAAGTAGACGTGACAGACGATATGGTTTTTGTAAGAAAAGATGGTGTGGTTGATGAGGTTGCTTACCTTGAAATGATGGCCCAGGCTATGGCAGCACACAACGGTTTCAAAAACTCTGGCAATGGGACAGATGTCAGGGGATTTCTTGTTGGTGCAAAAAATCTTAAAATCTATGAAGCAGCCAGTGTGGGTGATACTTTAAAAGTGGTAGTGTGCAAGATTGCCCAGTATGGCGACGAGCTTGCGGTTATTAAAGGCGTGGTTTTAAGAGACAAAGACAAGCTTGCCGAGGGTGAGATAAAGGTCTGGCACAGCGATGAGAAAATAATGACATGAGTATGAAAAAAAGAACATTTTTAATACCAATCTGTCTGCTGACTTTCTTTTTCTGCACCTTTGCCGTAGCACAGGTTAAAGAAACTGAGATATCACAGATCCTTCACCGCTTAGAGAAAAAGGCTTCCAGTGTTACAAGTCTTGAGACAGACGTTATTCAGAAGAAAAAACTTGCTGCATTTAAAAATGAGATTGTTCTTAAAGGCAAGATATATATGCAAGGTGCTGACAAGCTTATCTGGCATGTAAATGAGCCCGTAAAATATTCTGTATTGATTACAGATAAATTTATTCGACAATGGGACGGTGAGATTGACAAGATACAGGAGATACCTCTATCTGATAGCCCTGTTATGAGCATAGTAGTGGAACAGATACGAAGCTGGTTTAGTGGACGATATGCTGATTTGCTCAAGAATTACAATGTGAGTCTACTTCAAAAAAAACCTATTGTGCTTAAATTTGTACCAAAAGATGGGACCATTGTCGAGAAAGTAATTCGGAGTGTCTCCTTAGCGTTTCAGAAGGATGAGAAATACCTGAAATGGATAAAAATAGAAGAAGCAAGTGGAGACAGTACAACTATAATCTTTGATAACACTATTCTTAACCCCTCTTTGAACGACAAGGATTTTGAGGTAAAGAGGCGTGTTTGATAGATGTTTTGACTTTGTTTATGATTTTGTCGAACGTCGAAAGCCTCTGCTACTGTTTGTCGTATTTGTAATTTTGTCTGCCGGTATTTGGGGTCTTTTTCTCGTTAAATTCGACAGTGATATCGGGTTGATGGTTCCAAAACACGAGGTAATTTCCAGAAATATCAATTTCTTTCGTAATTCCAATGTCTCCGGGAAAATCGTTATTTCTTTAGGTCTGACCTCCCCAGAGAAGGGAAGTAAAGCTCTTTTCAATGCTGTTGACAATGTTGTTTCTTCACTGGATCCAAAACTGTTTCCAGAAGTTACCAAGGGCATCTCTGGAAACAAAATGGGAGAAGCATCAGAAGTTTTGTTTAAAAATATGCCCAAGATTTTTTCTGAGAGCGATCTGTCAATAATTGATGGTAGAATTAACAAAGAATATATATCTGAAAAGTTGCGTACAAGCTATATCCAGATGCTCAAACCTGGAGGTGTTTTTTTTAGTTCAATGGTACGCTCTGACCCTCTCGGGTTGAATGGTTTGGTGCTTGAAAAGTTGAAAGAGTTGCAAGCTTCAACAGGTTTTGTAGTAAAGCTTAAAGACGATCATTTTGTAAGCAAAGACGGTATGCATGCCCTCATCATCGCCAAGACTCCTATACAGGTAACTGATACCTCCGGTACTAAGGATCTCTTTATATCTCTTAGTAAAACTCTCGATAAGCTTCCTGAATATATATCTGCGGACATCATCTGCGGGCACTCCCATACCCTTAGCAACGAACAAATTATAAAAAAGGACATACGTCTTACCCTTAGCATAGCTTCGATATTGTTTCTGATACTTTTTGTAGTTGTTATAGGAGACATCAGCGCAATTCTTATATACATGATACCGCTGATTTCGATAATAGCTTCGATTAACCTATCGTACCTGCTTGTCGGGAATCTATCATTCTCGGTTATCGGTTTGGGGGCAGTTGTGGCTGGCATCTCTGTGGATTACGGCATCCACATATACATAGCAGCCAGAAGAGGAAAAAACCCGGCAAAGGCAGTGAAGCATGTTGCAAAACCGGTCATTATCGGAGGGCTTACGACTACAGGTATTTTCTTTGCTTTTTTTTTCTCCAGCATAGAGGGTTATCACCAAATGGCGATCTTTTCGATAATCAGCATTATACTTGCACTGATTCTTGCAACAGTGGCGCTTCCTCATCTTCTCCCTGGTAAAAGACGTGATAGGGGCCTTAAGAATAGCCATGTCGAAGTAATCGAAAATCTAAAATTATCAAACAACATTACCGTATTTATATGGGCTCTTCTAACAATTGTATTGGCATGGTTTTCCTTAAGCGTTGGTTTCGACAGTAGAGTAAGTGCAATGGATGGCACCAGTAAGGATATCCTAGAGGCTGAGGAACGTTTTAAAGAAGTATGGGGACAGGAAAAACTTGCAGTGCTTGTTACAGAAGCAAAGAACTACGAAAATGTTCTCGAACTTAACGAGAAGATCTACAATGAGGCTGCCATAGCCATTGGAACAGAACACTTTTCAAATCTTGCATCGCTATGGCCTTCTGCAAAGACAAGAAAAGAAAACTTCAGCCGTTGGAAACAATTTTGGGCAGGTGATCGTAAAGAGAAGTTAAAAAAACTCCTCCAGCAAGAGGGTGTAAAGTTCCGATTCTCTGATAGCGCTTTTGATCCATTTTTCAAAAATATTTATGCAGATGCTAACGAAGATAGGCTTAGTACCAGCCTATTTGAACGGTTTATACAAAAGAAAGAAAATGGATACCAGGTACTGTCTTATTTCCCTGACAAGAAAGAATATGTGTCTTCTATGTCAGCAATAATACGAAACTATCCGGGAGCATATCTTGTCTCTGGTAATGTTATGTCTGAAATAGTATCTGAGGTAATTACATCAGATATCAAGAAAATGACGATCGTGGCCGCAGCATTTGTAATTATTCTTACTGTCTTGTTTCTGGGCAACATTGTGGAGGCTGCTATAGCTCTTGTGCCAGTACTTACAAGTGTAATATGGCTTCTAGGCATAGTATCTGCTCTCGGGGTGTATTTAAATGTCGCAAGTCTTGTTGCCTACATTGTTGCAATGGGGCTTTGTGTTGATTACGGTATTTTTATGGTTTATAAAAGTCGCAAAGATATAAGAACCGGTACAGTTTTGGCAGTAACCCTATCTGCTATATCTACACTTATGGGGGCTGGTGTGTTACTTTTTGCAAAACATCCTGCACTGTTGTCTATAGGTACAACTATGGTTATAGGCGTAGGCGCAGGATATCTATCATCATTGTTTGTTGTACCTCGTCTTCATGAACTTCTAGTAGCTGGAAAAGGTAGAAAGTAGAAGCATGAAACAAGTATTAATTGTTTTTGTTTTGTTGTTTGTTTGTGGATGCAGTGTAATTCCATTTCAAAAGCCGGTGCTGGTTGATATGTCACTGGAAAATCCAATGAACATTAGAGATCGATTCAATAAGAGAGTTCCTGAACAATTCAACTTGTTAAATAATATTGTTTTTAAGTATAATTTTTACAAAAAAATATCGGCACTTGGTTCTATAACGGCTAAGGGTGTTGATGAGTTTACTGTTGTATGTATTAATCCGTTAGGGGTGAAATTGTTTGAGATATACGTAGATAAAAACGGAACTCACAATCGTTTTTCAATTGGTAAATTGCGGAATAAAAATATTGCAAAAGTAGTGGGAGAAGATATAAAGCGTATCTATTTTAATTTGGTTCCTTCAGAGGACGCTTCTGTCAAAAAAAGGAGATACAAGGTAATTTTCTCACAAAATTCGGAATCAGGTAAATTGCTTTACATCTTTGGTGGAAAAGATGGGTATCTTTTAGAAAAAAAAGAATACGAAAACGGCAACCTCTTTTGGAGAGTCTCTTATTACGAGTACAGATTAGTTGACAAAAACTTATATCCAAGTGGAATTGTATTTAACAATTATAAATATGGTTATCAATTGATTGTGAAACTGAAGGAAGTGTTCAATGAGCAGGATTAAAAAAGAGATAAAAAAAAGTATGATTGGCTTTATAGAAAGAGAAAGTGTAGACGGTGACAGTGAACTGTCTGCGCGTTTTATTTTCGACGAGGACTTTATCGGTTTTCAGGGGCATTTTCCCCAAAACAAGGTGTTGCCAGGTGTTTGTCAGATACAGTGTGTAAATGAGATGCTTGAGGTATGGAAGAAAAGAAAGGTTGGGCTGGAGGAAATCGTTTCTGCAAAATACCTTTTGCCAGTTTCACCACTTGAGGAGTTGACCATACAGTGTAGTAATATCAAGTTTTCGGATATTTCTTATACCTTAAAAGCCTCTGTAAATAAAGAGGGAGAAAAGGTTTCTGAGTTCAAGCTTAAGGTTAATTTTGGTGATTCCATAAAACGGAACGAATAATAATGACAAGGCGAACAAAAGGAGTTTATTTCAACCGTGAGGCGGCAGCGCCAAAGTCTGTTGTAGTGAATATTCCCAGTAGAGTACGTTTCAGCGATGTTGACGTAATGGGTATTGTCTGGTTTGGAAAATATCCTGTTTTTTTTGAAGAGGGTTCAGCTACCTTAGGCAGACTATGCGGTCTTTCATACAAGGACTTATATAAAGCTAAATTGCGTGCTCCTATTGTTGAGTTCCATATTGACTATTATGTTCCTCTATACCTTGACGAAGAGTTTACGGTAAAGGCTTCGTTAATATGGAATGAGGGATCACGCTTAAACACCGAATACCAGCTTATAAAGGATCGCGATATAATGGCCGCAAGCGGATATACCGTACAGCTTTTAACCGATCCTAATGCTGATGTCTGCATTGTGTCTCCTGAGTTGCTTGAAAAATGCCGTACACGATGGAAAAGAGGTGAGTTTTTTTGAGAGACAATGGGGCATACGTAGTTCATGCAGATATGGTAACCCCATATGGTTCTGGAATGGACTCTTGCTGGGAAGGTATTATGTCTGGTAAAACAGCACTGTCACTGGTCAATCGATTTGATACCAGTGCTTTTCACTCCAATTACGCAGGCATTATTGATGGGCTTGAATATGGTAAAGAACAATCCCTTGTAATGCAGATGCTCACTACTCTTTTTAAAAGAATTTCAATTCCGGAAGATGCAAAACTTATCCTGGCAACAACAAAAGGTGAAGTTGATATTCTCGAACAGTCCATATTAAAAGGAACAGGCGATGCTAAGCAAAGCCGTCTGAGTTTTTTGCTTGAAAAAGTAAAAAAACTAACAGGAGTCAAAGATAAGGGCATGATAATATCTGCTGCATGTGCTTCATCAAGCGCAGCTCTTGCAAAGGCTGCCTCTATGATTACAATGGGTCTGACTAATTGTATAGTCGTAGTGGCGTGTGATAGCGTAACCGAGTTTATCTACTCAGGGTTTTCTTCATTGATGGCTCTTGACAAATCTAGTGCAAAACCTTTTGACAAGGACAGAAGCGGGCTGAGTGTCGGCGAAGCCTCTGCCGTTTCTTTAGTGATGAGTGGTTCAAGGGTGAAGCGTGATGGCGTGCAGGTTTTAGGAGAGGTTAAAGGCTGGGGCTTTAGTTGTGATGCAAACCATATGACGGGTCCATCGCGTGACGGAAGCAGTTTAGCGTTTGCGATAAGAAGTGCTCTGAAAATAGCTGGAGTGAAACGCGATACCATTGGTCCTATTTCAGCCCATGGTACGGGAACCGTATATAACGACTCAATGGAAATGAAGGCGATACGCTCAGTTTTTAATAGCCTCAGAAGGCCCGTGTATTCTATTAAGGGTAGTATAGGTCATACAATGGGAGCCGCTGGACTTATTGAAGCTCTCCTGTCACTTAAATCTCTGCAAGAATGTGTAACTCCTCCTACCGTTGGATTACAAAATGTAGACGAAGAAGCAATAGGCTGGGTGGCTCCTGAAAAGCGTTTATTTGCAGATGATAAATTAGCACTTTCAACAAACTCAGGATTTGGCGGAGTTAATGTAGCGCTCGTCCTTGGAGCGGTAACATCCATATGATATCGGTGTACGGCATTGGCTGGATCGATGGCTGGAACTATGGTTTTGTAAAGAATAAAACGAGAAATGCTTTTAAGAAAAAAAACCAGACTGCACTTAAAGAGTTTTTTTTGTCACCTTTCAAAAACTTTGGACGCCTTGATGATATCTCCAAGATCACATGTTGTGCAGTAAGCCTCGCTTTAAAAGATGCTGGGCTTAGTTATCCTCTGAAGCATAGCGAGAACGCAGGAATAGTAGGCACTAGCGCGACAGGGTGTCTTGATACGGATATTAATTACTTTAGGGACTATGTCGAAAGTGGAAGAAAAATGGGCAGAGGCAATCTTTTCGTATATACTTTGCCGTCAAGTTCTCTTGGCGAAGTTGCTATACACTTTGGCTTTAAGGGATTCACTTTATACCTTGGGGGAACGGAAAACCTGCTTGAAAACGCAGTATCTGTTGCATCATCTGTTATCCATAGTAAAGATGCTTCTTTAATGCTTGTCGGCGAGACCTCAGGAAGTTCGGCTCTGTATATCACAATTGCCGATGAATCATTCAAGAATGGAGCTTTATGCAGCCTGGACCAGGCCATGGCCAGACTTAGCAAAAACCTCAGTATTAAGGAGATGATTGGTGAATTTGAAAATATAAATATGAAAACGAAAGAATCAAAAAAATTATGAAACTTAAGCTTATTTATCCGAAGTGGGAGAAACTGAGATACCAGATGGAGTTTCATCTGCCGCCGCACGGACCTGTATGTTTTGCTGCTACTTTACCTGAGGACGTTGAGGTTTCTTTTTGCGATGAGCATCTGGAAGAAATTGACTTCAATGAGAGCGTTGATATGGTGGCTATGTCTGTAATGCTTACATGTCAAATTCAAAGAGGCTGGGAGATAGCAGATAAGTTCAGAGCCAGAGGAATACCAGTTATCTTTGGAGGTATAGGAACCATGCTTCACGCCGAGGAGACAATGGAACATGCTGATTCCGTATTCCTTGGAGAAGCCGAAGGATACATGGAAGAGGTTTTAGATGATTTTAAAAACGGAAAGCTTAAAAAAATCTACAATTGCCTTAAGCGGCTTCCTGATACCAGAATTATAGGTCCAGCGCGGAGGGATATTCTGAAACGCGAAATGTATAATTACCGAGGGATTCAAATGGTGGATCTGATACATGCCTCCAGGGGCTGTAAATTTAATTGTTTTCCATGTTGCACGCCCTACCTCGGGGGCCGCAAGTTCAGGCCCAGGCCGATTGAAAACGTGATAGAGGAACTGGAAGATATAAAAAATAACCGTCTGTTCTTTGTCGATAACTCTATGGCACAAGACGACGAGTGGGAAAAGGAACTCTTCAAAGCCCTAATACCTTTAAAGAAAAAATGGATTTCTCATCCGATTAAAGACAATGATGAAATTCTAGACCTTGCTGCAGAAGCGGGTTGCTGGTATGTTTATCAGGCAGTCTTTGACACATCTGATGTAATAAGAAACAGGATCAAACGACTCAAGGAGAGAGGCATTGGGGTTGAAGGCACAATCATACTCGGAATTGATGACCACGACGAGGATTCGATAAAAAGACTCGTAGATTTCCTTCTTGAAGTAGAACTCGACTTGGCAGAATTTACAGTACTCACTCCTTTCCCTCACACTCCTATTAGAAAAAAGTTCGAAGATGAAGGCCGCATCCTACACAATAACTGGAAAAAATATACCTGCGGTGAGGTTGTCTTCAAGCCTGCTAAGATGAGCGTGGACAAGTTGCAGGAAATGTTTGACTATGCCTGGCAAAATTTTTACTACGATTGTAGCCAGGAATTGAAAATGGCAAAACTTTTAACAAAAGTGATAGAAAAAGAAAAGGCGGATGGCACATATAGAAAGAGAAAGTTAAACAGAAACAAATGGGGGAATATAAAGGAAGAAAAGGAATCCTGAGATGAGAGTGTTGATGATATCGTCAAACACAGCAGCCTCTCCATATTTGGTATATCCACTTGGTTTAAGCATGGTGGCCTCAGCCCTTGATAAAGCAGGCCATGAAGTGCGGCAACTTGATTTGCTTCAGAAGGATTCCTCGCTTGAAGCTCTAATGGAGGAAGTCACGGCCGTTAATCCCGGGGTTGTGGGAATCTCGATACGTAACATCGACAATGTAAATTTTCTTAACGAACAGAGATATATCGGAACCGTTCGGAAAATTGTTAAAGAAATAAGAAGCATTTCAGACGCAAAGGTTATGCTCGGCGGGGCTGGATTCTCCCTTATTCCAGAACTGATACTGAACGAGACAGGCGCAGATTACGGAATCATAGGCGAGGGCGAATCGCTGATGGTTGATTTTGTTAATAATGCAGAAAAAGGGATATTCCCGGAACATAGACTACTAGGTCCGGAAAGAAGACTTGAAGGCAAACTGATACCTTCAGCTCTGTATGACAATGACCTTCTTAGCTTTTACAAGGAAAAGGTCAATATAGCTTCGGTACAAACAAAACGCGGATGTCCGTACAAGTGTGCTTACTGCACATACCCGGTTCTTGAGGGGCACACAATACGTTTGAGAGACCCTGCTGAGGTAGTGGACGACATAGAGTTCCTTCGGGAACAACACAAAATAAAATACTTATTCTTTACTGATTCAGTTTTTAACGATGACAAGGGCGCCTACCTTGAAGTAATCAAGGAGATGAAACGACGCAATGTTTCAGTCCCATGGACGGCTTTTTTTAAACCTGTAGGTTTGGATGACAGAACGTTGGAACTTATGAAGGAGACAGGTCTTGCCTCTGCCGAGGTAGGCTCAGATGCGGCTTGTGATATAACCTTAAAAGCTATGGGCAAAAGCTTTACCTTCCCCGACATCAAGAAGTTCAGCGATCTGCTTGTGAAGCACAAAGTTGCGCTGGCCCATTTCTACATGTTCGGTGGGCCGGAAGAAACCAAAGAGACGGTTCTTGAGGGAATTGAGAACATTAAAAGAATGGATAAATGTGTTCATTTTATATATATGGGAATTAGAATTCTCCCGGATACCCCGCTTGCTAAACTTGCACTAAAGGAGAATATCATTTTTCCTGAGGATGGACTTCTTGATCCAAAATATTATATCTCTCCAAACGTAGATGAAAAATGGATGGAGAATATACTTAGTGAGGCATTTTCCGGTTTAACCAACTGTATTTTCCCCCCTGAATCACTAGATGACAAGCTGAGGCTTCTTCATAAAATGGGATATTCCGGACCCATGTGGGATTTGCTTATATCAAAAAAGGAAAAAGTTGTAGCCGGTGCATAACAACAACGCTTTAAGCGAAGATCAGATCTGGTGCGCAATTCCAGTCTATAACAACAAAGATACATTGAGAAATGTGGTTGAGGGCAGTCTTGCCGTACTTAAAAATATTGTGGTTATTGATGACGGAAGTACTGATATGGATGTTTCAACGCACCTATCAGGACTTAACATTAAAGTTTTAAGGCACACAGAGAATCTTGGTAAAGGAGAGGCTATACTAACAGCATCTCGTTATATAGAAAAATGTGGCGGCATTTACATGGTTACCATTGATGCGGACGGCCAACATAATCCAGAGGATATCAGACAATTAATTCCTTTGATATTGAAGCACAAAAGTGACCTGTTTGTGGGATGTAGAAACTTTGATACTGACAATGTCCCTGGTAAAAGCCGTTTCGGCAGGAGATTTGCAAACTTCTGGCTAAGGGTGGAAACAGGAGTTCAAGTCGATGATTGCCAGAGTGGTTTTCGTGCCTATCCTGTAAAGTATTTAAATAGCTTGAATTTTCGAGGGAAGAATTACGATTTTGAAGCCGAAGTTCTGGCTAAATTTGCCTGGGCAGGGATTCACTTAAGGACATTTGATGTAGAGGTAAAGTATCCCCCGCAAGAAGAACGCGTCTCTCACTTCAGGCCATTTATGGACAATCTGCGCATCTCTCTTGTTCACTCAATGCTTGTAGGAAGACGCCTATTGCCAATACCCCACAAGCGGCTTATTCCAAAAGAAAAATTCGACCTGAAATTGTTACTTCACCCTAGGAAGGCCATAAAGATCCTACTTAAAGAGCATGCAACTCCTGAGGGTTTGGCAACATCCGCTGCCATAGGAATTTTTTTTGCGGTACTCCCTCTTCTTTTTATTCATACAGTTGTAATCTTATATGTAGCAACAAGGCTAAACCTTAACAAGCTCGTTGCCATTAATGTCCAGCATATCTGTATGCCCCCGTTTGTCCCGGCCCTCTGTATTGAGATAGGGTATTTTATGAGAAACGGACGTTGGCTGACCGATATATCATTTGCTACGGTATTTTCAGAATTTTCTGATCGTCTAATAGAATGGTTCCTGGGCAGCGTAGTTGTTGCACCTATCGGGGCAGTAATTGCGTGGGTAGTTTTTTTCTTTTTTGCTAATGCTTTAAACAGAGCAAAGGAAAAAAATGGACTCAGACAAATAAGGCATAATGGTTTCAAAAAAGAGAGGGAATAAACTAGGGTTCTGGTTCTTCAGGGTTGCCACGGCCTTGTTTGGCCTCTCCGCCGCATACGGATTACTGTACTTTGTATGTCTTTATTACTTGATATTTGATCCTACAGCAGTCTCTGCCGCAAAGGCTTACATTAAGAAGCGCTTTAAGGAACACAACCTATGGAGTGGAACACTCGGGGTTTACAGGTTGTTTATCAATCAGGGTAAATGCCTCATAGACCGCTATTATATTATTTCAGGGCATGGAAGTTTTGACATGCAACTTTTAGGATATGATAAAATAAGCCGGCTTTTAGAAAAATCAAATAAGGGCATTATTCTTTTAACTGCTCATGTTGGTAACTGGCAGGTTACGATGACTGCCCTGGAAAAAATGAATAAGTCGGTTCACCTTTTAATGCGTCCGGAAGATAATGAGGCGGTAAAAGACGCGCTTAACATAGATGGTGAGAGCAGTAAAATAAAGTTGATATCCTCTGAAGGGTTCCTCGGCGGAGTAGTGGAGAGTATAAATGCAATAAACCGGGGTGAACTTGTCTCGATAATGGCAGACCGGAGCTATAATGCAAATACTGCTGAGGTTAATTTTTTGGGAAGCCCTGTGAATTTTCCATATGGTGCGTTCAGTATTGCAGCTTCTGTAGGATGTCCGGTAGTAGTTTTATTATCTGCAAAGGTCTCAATCAATAAGTACCTGGTTGAGTTTTCAAATATCATTGAACCCAAATACTCGTCAAAGGACAGGAAGCAAGAAGATCTTAAGGGATGGGTACAGGAGTTTGCAAATATTCTTGAAGACTTTGTTGAAAAGTATCCCTTTCAATGGTTTGTCTTTAATGATATATGGAAACAGAAAGATAATGTAAAAAATGTGAAAAACGATAATCAGAACTCGATGAACGAAAATAAATTATAAGGAGTTTGAAATGCCGGAGAACAATGAACAATTGGCAGCGATCAGAAAAAAGTTGAAGGAACTTCTTGTAAGGGAGCTTTCACTTGATGATATAACGCCGGAGGATATTAAGGACGATGAGGTTTTGTTTGGCGAGGGATTAGGACTTGATTCTCTTGATGCGGTTGAGATTGTTGTGCTTTTACAGAGAAATTTCGATATTGAGGTCCAAGACTTGGAGAAAGGAAGAGAAATATTCCACTCAATCGAGACCTTGTCCAATTACGTATATGAGAATACAAAAGATAAATCTGTTTAAGGCTCGTTTAAAACAACCTGGCATTTTAGCACGACCTCTAAGTTTGTCCCATGTAGTTAGACATGATATATGATAATGTACTGATAACAGGAATGGGGACAATATCTGCTTCTGGCAGAAATCTAGGGGATTCTCTTAAGTCTATGGGATCAGGACAGAGAAACTGCTCTGATGTAACATTGTTCAGCACACCTCTTGCATATCCTGTATTTGAAGTCAAGGAAATACAGAAAAAGTTCTATCTTGAAGGCAGCAGAACATTAAGCCTCGCTCTTTGTGCTGTGGATGAAGCATTGAAGGATGCAGAGCTTGATAATATCAAAGACTATCGTGTTGGTGTTTGCATGGGAACAACAGTTGCAAGCCAGCTTAATGATGTTGAATTTTACACAACTTATCGCAAAACAGGGTCTGCTTTGATGACACCGGTGGACAGGTATCTAGAGGGAAATCTTGCGGATTTTATCATGAAAAAATTCAGTATCAATGGACCTGCATTAACTGTGGTTAATGCTTGCTCATCTGGTACAGATGCCATAGGAATTGCGCTTTCCTGGCTTAGGGGCGGGCTTTGCGACATTGCAATTGCAGGCGGTGCAGATGAATTAAACCATGTTCCACTATGCGGGTTCGGGTCTCTAGGTGTTGTAAGCCAAACACCATGTGCGCCATTTGACAGAGACCGCAAGGGATTGAATCTTGGAGAGGGAGCCGGGGCGCTGGTACTTGAAACCGAAACCTCATCTCGAAGAAGAGGGAAAAAAACCTGCTTACAGCTTTGCGGCTACGGCTCTTCAGCAGATGCCTATCATCTGACTGCACCACATCCTGAGGGCACAGGCTTGAAGAGAGCCATAACAAGGGCTCTTTCAGAGGCAAAAATCAAGCAGCAAGAGGTAGGTTTTATCAATGCCCATGGCACAGCTACACAGGATAACGACAAGGTTGAGGGGAAGGCTTTGAAAGAGCTGTTTGGAAAGGGGGTGAATATATTTTCTACAAAAGGGTTTACTGGACATACCCTCGGGGCTGCCGGAGGCATTGAGGCGGTTTATACGGTTGCTGGGCTAAAGGAAGGCTGGATACCCGGAAACGCAGGCTTCAAAAACATTGACGATGAAATAGGCCTTTCCCCTGTAACAGAAAAAACAAGCGTTGATGCCAATTATGCCATGTCTACTTCTCTTGCCTTTGGAGGAAACAATTCGGCTCTTGTTTTTGCGCTAAGGACATAAAACATGTATGTTCTTGGGATAGGAATACTTTTTTCAGGGGGAAGAGGAATTGATCAGTTTGAGCTGGCTCTTAAGGAGCCATGGCATAGATTGCCTTCTAACGTAATTTCGGCGTACCAGGTAGATTTTGAATCTATAAAGGATAAGTATAAAGAGGATAGGGGTATTCTAAGGAAAATACGTCGCTCCGACAAATTCAGTAAGATGTCAGTTCTTGCCGCCTCAGATGCCATAGCAAACAGTGGGATTGAAAGTTTTGGAGATGTTGAAGGGAGTAGAACCGGTGTTGTTGTTGCCACGGCTTTTGGCCCTCATGTAACAACCTTTAAATTCCTTGACGATATAATCGACTACGGTGATGGGAGTGTCTCTCCGACTACCTTCTCAAATTCCGTTCATAACGCTGCTGCTTCCTATATAGCGGAGACCTTGAACATCCAGGGACCAACCCTGACTGTAACTCAATTTCTTCATTCCTTCCAAAACGCTTTACAATTAGCCCAGCTTTGGTTAAAAGAAGATCGATGCGATAACGTACTTGTAGGAGCCGTAGATCAATATGGTGAAGTACTCAGGTATATTTATGATAGAAAACTGACGATTGCAACAGACGGACAGCTAAAACCTTTTAATATAAAACCTACTTACGCTGTGCCAGGAGAGGGTGCCGTTTTTTTTCTTGTAAGCAATACCGACTCGGAAAAATCATTTTGCAGAATAGAAAATATTTTTTATGATAAGGATGACATACAGGCAGATTTGGATATCATAGACACTGACGGAATTCTGCCTGACGAATCTGCGTATGTTTCGTATATATCTCCCGATATTCCAATTGCGGCTTACTCACCTGTAGTCGGGAGCATGATGATAGGAAGTGCTTTTAATTGTACTGCCGGGGCATTGATGCTCAAGAACCAGACCTTTTACGCTAACCCCGTTATGGAGAATCCGTATGGTCTGAACATTATTAAGGAAACCACTTATGCCAATATTGAAAGAATCTCATGCACAAGATATAATTGCATGAATAAAAAAATGATAGTCCGGCTTAAGAAAAAATAAGTTTAAAAACTTTTTTCAAGGAGGTTTTTCATGCTAAACAAACAAAAATATGCAGCTCTATTTATTTCATTTTTTATGTTACTAACTTTTACTGCCTCTTATGCCCATGCGAAAAGAAAAATAAAAGGAAAAACCTTTTATACGATGGCCAATATACTATATGAGCATCCAGCCAAGATTTTCTCGACCAATTATCATCGTGGCACACTCCTTCCAGTTGGAACAAAAGTAACGATAAAAAAAGTCAACAGGAAAAAAATTAAATTTATATCTGATAAGTCTGGAGAAGCTTTCACTATTATATTTTTGAGAAAACATATGAATAGGGAGATTACCGAATGGAACTATTTTGACCAGTATTTTTCAGAGCAAAATCCCATGAGAGAGGGGGGGCCGTTTCAGAAATTTTCTGAGGATGAAAAAATAAATATCAAAATTGGCAACATAGCAGAAGGCATGAGCAAGGAGGCTGTTTTGATGGCATATGGTTATCCCCCGAGCCACAGAACAACCTCTTTAGAAAGCAATGTATGGATCTATTGGACAAGTAGAATTAGAAGCCAAACTGTATTTTTTGAAAATAACAGGGTTATCGATATAAAGAGATAATCGTTATAGATTGTTGGGTATAAGTGAAAAAACTGGAAAATAAAAATTTGAGTTCCTCTCTCCATTTTTTAAAATACTTGTAACTGGAAAATAAAATGACAATACACAATATTGAGAATATCTTAATAAAAGGAATTGCTTCCATAACTTCTTTGGACGAGTCTTCAATCACCTCTGAGACACCTTTTAATGAACTGGGGATTGATTCAATGGGCTTAATAGAGGTCTTTGTATTTATAGAGACTAATTTTAAGCTGAAACTGATCGAAACAAATATAAAAAAGAAAGATTTAGAGACAATTCGCTCATTAGCGTCTTTTATAAGCGCAAGACTTTAAGCGCTAATCATGCCTACGAGCAAATATTACCTTTCCGGAGCTGACTGGATAGTCAGTGCTTTGGATTACTCATTAAAAAAGACAACTAATGCTGGAAATATAGCACAAGTTGTCTTTATGTTGAATTTTGCGGTTAAAGAAGTAGAAGTTAGGGAAAGTCTGAAGATGTTTATAAAGGAATTCCCTCTGCTTCAAGGATCGATAAGCCGTGATTTTAATCTCGCTCCCTACTGGAAAATTCCTAAAATTCTGAGTAAAAAAGAGTACAGTGATTTAAATTTTAAGGTTTACCATATAGCAAATAACTCTTCTCACAGAGACCTGATGTCTATACTTGAAAAAAGCATAAACGAGCCATTCAAAAGTGATAATGAGCACCTGGCTTTTCATTTAGTTTACATTGGTGAGAGGGAAAGCTGCATGGCAATGACATTTGACCATAGAATGTTTGATGCTCATGGAGCTGAAGCGTTTCTTGATTTATTTCAACAATATTTGGCGGACGGTTCTCGTATTGTAGATAAAATACATATATCTGCACCGGCAGGTTTATCGCAATGGGGAAGTAAATTTCGTAGTGGAAAAAATGTTAACCGCCAATTAATTGCACTGTCCAAGAACATCACAGGGGCCTTACCTGTACCACCCTTAGAAACAAAACGAGGTTTTACGTTCAGAGTATTATCTTTTAATCAACAGGAGAGCGAAAAAATATATGACAATGCCCATAACAAGGCTGGATATTTTATGGAGACTCCATATCTGCTGGCGATCACCGTCCAGAAAATAGACAAGCTTTTCAAAAAAAGAGGTATTCAATCTTGCAATTATTTAGTTCCTATGACAGTAGACATGAGATCTCCTGATAAGGACGGACATAAACTGTTCTTTAACCATGTGTCGTATTTGTTTTTTATACTTAAAGGTGATGAGAATTTAGACCAGCTAATTATGTCAATTAAACGACAAATGTACGATCAAATTAAGGCTGGCCTTCCTGGAGATTTTTTTGAGGCAAGCATGCTGTCTCGTATTGCGCCTCTAGCTGTGCTAAGAAAAATAATGGATCTATTGTTTAGAAAAAAAACATTTTCTTTTATTTTTTCAAACACTGGAAAAAGCCCATATCAGCATTCTGAATTTATGGGAGCCGGGGTTAAGAACATCTTCCCCATGCCTAGTGTCCCAGTGCCTCCAGGGCTTGGAATATTTTTTAATGTTTTTAATGGCCGTTTTAATGCTGTGATATCTTGCCTGGATGGGTTGATAGGAGAACAAGAGATTACAGAACTTGAAGAAGGGCTGAAGGAAGGTGTACTGAATGTCAGTGACGTCTGATCATTCATTTGATGTGGTCGTTGTCGGCGGAGGTGTATCCGGAGTGTTGGCTGCGGTTGAAGCATCACGAAACGGAGCCCGTACCATCTTGATCGAGAAAAATGGCATCCTTGGTGGAACCGGGATATCAGCTTTACTCAAACATATATGTGGCCTATATCTAAACGGAGATAAGCTGCCAATTGAACTCATAAATAAAGGGATTATTAAAGAGATTGTAGATGGTTTATACAAGCTATCAATATATTCAAAGGTCATTAAAATAGGAAAAGTTTTTGTGCTTCCATACCGGAGTATTGATCTCCGGTACCTGTTAAGTTCTCTATGCCAAAATGAACCAAATCTGACAGTTCTCCTTAGTACTTCAGCATTTAGCGTTTCTTGTACGGGGGGGGGAATTAAAGACTTACAGGTTTACAGCCAGGGAAACATCTGGCAAGTTTATCCTGAGATTGTAATTGACTGTACGGGCAGTGGAGACATAGCATATATGGCTGGTGCATCTTTTGATTTGTCTCCAGACAGCGAGCTTCAGTTTGCAGGCTATACTATTCGCCTAAGAGAAGTTTACGAGCAGGACGATACTCTTTCTATAAAAGTGCCTTACTATTTAACCCAAGCCGTAGAAGAAGGAGTTCTACCTTCTTCGTTTAGATATACTCATTACAGCGCTGGAAATCACACAGATGAAGGGTACTGCAAGTTTAGTATCGAGGGACATATGTTCAATATACTGGTGGAAGAGGAAGTGCTGAAGGCAATTTACTATCTTGCAGAAAAAATACCCTCTTTTAAAACTGCATATGTTGCCGAGACTTCGACAGGAGTTTTTGAAAGAGAAGGCCGACGAATATGCGGTGAATATACACTAACTAAAGAAGACGTCCTTGGGGGGCGTAAATTCCTCGACGGCATTGTAAAAAATTCATGGCCTATTGAGATTTGGGACAAAAATAAAGGACCCATTTACAAATATCTCAAACCAAACGATTATTATGAAATTCCATTTAGCTGTCTCAAGGTAAAGGATATGCATAACCTGCTTTGTGCGGGCAGATGTATCTCTGTCTCTCACGAGGCCCTCGGGTCTACCCGGGTTATGGGCACTTGCATGGCACTGGGTGAACAGGCTGGACGGGCAGCAGCGCATTTTTCTAAAAAAGGGAGTTATCCAGACCTCGAAAAAAAGGGGAAGTTGTGAACATCTTCCAAACGATAAAACGTGAAACTGAAGACTTCTGTAATAAAACAGCAGTTATCGATGGAGATATTGAAATCACGTATGAAAACCTAATTGTTTCCGCAGAGGATTTAGCATCGGAGCTTGAGCGGAAAGGAGTAAAACAGTTTAACAGAGTTGCCTTCCTCTGTAACGACAGCGTCGATTATATAATTGCAAGCCTGGCTGTTCTTTCGTTATCAGCAGTGGTCGTCCCCATTTCCCCTAAATGTTCTGCAGAAGAGAGAGAAAATATCATTGAAAGCATCAAAGTAAATTTTCTTGTTTTTGAGGAAGGCCTTAATAAACATAATAAGGCCAGCCATCTTAACACCAAAGGCGAAAAGAGTCTTTATTTAAAAGAGATGTCATACAGGGAAGAGGATCTTTGTAAAGAGTACTTTGAAATGGATCCTGCTTTTATAAGGTTCAGTTCGGGAACCACTGGCGCAAGTAAAGGGGTGATTTTATCACATAAATCAATCATTGAAAGAACTGATGCGGCTGATAAAGGACTTAACATAACACCTGATGATACTATCATTTGGGTTCTCTCAATGAGTTTTCATTTTGTGGTTACCATTCTTCTTTTTTTGCGACGTGCAGCTACTATTATTTTGTGTACCCGGAGTTTTCCTGAACCCTTGATTGAGGCCATGACCAGACACAAAGGAACATTTATATATGCTTCCCCTTTTCATTATGATATGATTTCGCGCACGGATATACTTTCAAAAGAGCATTTGAAAGTCGTGCGCCTGGCTGTTTCCACAGCCATGAAACTTCCAGGTGATGTGGCTGACATGTTTTTCTCAAAATTTGATTTTGAATTAACCGAAGCATATGGAATCATTGAGGTTGGTCTACCTTTCATAAACTTATCACCACATAAAAAACGGACCACTGTGGGAAAAGCTCTGCCCGATTACGAGGTGGAAATATTCAATATTGAAAACGACGTTGGAGAAGTCCGTATAAGAGGCAAGGGTATGCTGGATGCCTATTTTGTCCCGTGGCAAAACCGACGGGATGTTCTTACGGACGGGTGGTTTAATACCGGTGATCTCGGCAGAGTTGATGAAGACGGATATCTGACTATTCTTGGGAGAAAGAAAAATGTCATAAATTTTGTCGGAATGAAAATTTTTCCTTACGAAGTAGAATCGGTAATCAAATCACACCCTCTGGTAAAGGAATCCCTGGTCTACGGTGTGAACCATCCTCGATATGGACAGCTACCTATGGCCAAGGTGGTTCCAAAAGAAGGGCTGGAAGTAGAGGCGCTGAGAAAATTTTGCTATGAAAGGCTTAGCCAGTACAGTGTTCCAAAGTGTTTTGAACTTGTTGAGCAGCTAGACATGACGGCTAGCGGTAAAGTCAAACGGTAACATTTGCTTGAGGAAGCTTAAACAGATATTCAAGATATTCAAGATATTAAAACGTAATCCTTACGTGTCACTTATAAAATGTCAATCCTATAAGAAATTTGCTCGAATTCAGCGGGTCATTTGGCTGTTTAGTGCCGGTATTGGATATATGGTGAAGACGGTATTCAACGGAAATGTACTGGCTGTTGTTTATGCTGTAATTAAAGCCGCCTCCGGATTGATAGTTCCCATTAAGGTTTGAACCGAGACCTGGGATTTCGGCGTCCGTATAGAGTAATCCTCCCCCAGCAAAGATGTAGGGCATAATCTTTCTGGAAGCAGTAAATGTCCAGTTGGCAAGAAAGTTAATTCCTACCATAGGAGATAATACATCCGGGGTGCTCACGAAACTTACAGGGAGTTCGATAAACAATCCATGTCGCCCCCGATACCATGATCTCCCTATATCACTTGTTAAGAAACGCCCGGACCTTACAACTAAATCCACGGTTTCAACATTCGCTCTGGTTGCTCCGAATCCTACATGAGTGAATCCGTATCCACCAAGGACTGTCAATTGAAACTCCGAAAGTCTGCCCAATTCCTCCTGGGCATATATGCCTGTCGGGAGGGAAAAAAAAGTAAAAAAAACTATAATTGCAAAACGCTGAAGTAAGTTCAGGGTATTTTCAGGGTATTACTCTATTACCTCAAGAACCCCTCGCATGCCCTTTTCTTGGTGGCTCTTAAAAAATAGAAGTTTTTTGTCACAGAAAAAGGGGAATTTGCCAGTCTTGGTGGGTGTAAACTCAATAACCTTAGGCTCTCTCTCCACATCTTCTCTGACAGCTATGCCAGAATCAGTATCATCTATTACAATGTCATGAGGAACCATTCTGGATTTTTTACTAATAGTTATTTTAACAGGCACATTTACTTTTACGATGATATGGTTAGGTTCAAAAAAATATTCTCCTCCGAGCATCTCTATGTTCTGGACACCGTTTTCATCAACCTCAGCCTTGTAAACCTTTTCTGTGTCCTGAGCAAATCCAACTCCTGAAATAATCAGAAATACCGCTAGAACATTTAAAAGTCTCATAATTTCTCCTTTTTTTGTGAGATTAAATTTGGATTGAACCGGTTTTATAGTGATTTGTGCGTATCTTAGATATTTCAAAAGACTTTTGTCAATGGAACAAAATAATATCCATATTTTTAAGCAATACCCTCTTTGTGCCTGCAAGTTTTTTGTTTGTTGAAAATAGAGTTGAGTTTGGGAAGTGCTTCAATTGCCGCTTTTAGACGTAGGCGAAAAACATCTTCATCACTCATACCGGCAAGCTTCTGTATGGACAGGCCCGCAGGGGGAAGGTCAGTGTTATATGTCATCATGGCGAATGCCGATCTGAAGAGACTTTTATCTGCCATTCCGATCGTTTCGGCTTTGTTTATAAAATCAACCCATACTTCCCACATTCTGTCGTAGAAATCGGTATCCTGGTTTTTGCAGTAACCGGTAACTGTTTGATCCTTTGGTGCGTCAAAACCGGCACAGGCATTTTCAGAGAGAAGAACATATCTGAAACCATTATGAAATAGTTTTCCAAGTGGAAAAAGCCGACATACAAGGGGACGGACAGTATATATTGAACAGGCATTGTTTTTTAGAAAAAAACAGGTGTTTTCACGGTTTATGGTAATCAGTGGAAATCCGTTTCCAGGATCATATGATTCTTCGAAGTAGTCGTCTTCCAGAATGTCGAAGGAAATGCCTGTGAATCTGCTTATACGATGTATTTCAAAAGGGCTGAGAACCAGGGGATGGCCTGTTGTGCAGCATCTGAGGTCGCAAGTCTCTGGCAGACATTCAAAGTTAAACAGGTCTGCTTCCACCTCTAATTGTGAGTTTTTAATAACTATCTCTCCTTCCCTATTACTCTGTTTTTAAGAGCGGCAAATTCAGATTCATCAATCGCACCCATTTTTTTCAACTTGACCAGACGTTCTAAGCTGTTTAACGGGTCATCTTCTTTGCGTTTTCCGCGAATATTAGCCAGTAAAGAGTTTTTTTGTTCAATTAACTGTGCTCGTCTATAAGCATTTCCGATGGTTACAAGCATTTCATCCATGCGAAATGGCTTAGTTACATAGTCGTAGGCCCCTTCTTTCACAGCTTTAAGCGCACTTTGAATGGTGGCGTACGCAGTAATTATAACCACGGACGTATCTGGATCAAGTGACACGGCTCTTTTTAGAATTTCCAGGCCGGTGGCGCCTGACATCTTTAGATCTGTGATGATCAGATGGAATTGACTGTGGAGTATCCTGGTTAGCGCTTCACTGCCATCAGCAGCTGTTTCTACCGTATACTTCTCGCGAATAATTATGTCCGAAAGCAAATCTCTAACGCTCTCGTCGTCGTCCGCCACCAGGATTCTGAATTCCTCTTTTTCCATTTCAGTCTCTCTCTATCAAATTGCAGTAATTTCAATTCTTTCTCTATTATACGCGAGACAGTTGCCTCTCTGAATGGACACAATTATAGCAGATTTGTGTTTGTTCGAACAGTTTTCTGATAATGCTTCCTAGGGATATCTAAATTTTCTTATAAGATCGTCCGATGAGATAAAGCATCATGCCCAGAGTGAATAAACGAACAAGTAAAAGCGGGGCCGGGTTGTCCTCTAAAAAACTGAAGCAGCTTCATGCTTTAACCGGCAGAATCGCGCCAATCATGGATATAGAACTCCTTCTCACCGAGATCTACCATCAGATATTGGTGCTATTTGCCACTCGAGACGCTGCCGTAATTCTAAACGACACCGGAGAAATAAAGGGTTCAAACGTGCTTATGCGCGTAAGAAGAAGCGAGAATTTTAAGAAAGTCCGCCTGGATACGAGTCGACCCGGGCTGGGACAATACATAGCAGGCCTAGACAGAGTGGTTGTGATAAATAACATATTCGATATAGACAGTATTCCTGCACCATCATCAAAACGAATTACTGAAAATATGCCGTCTTGCGTTCTGGGAGGTCCGCTGACTGTCGATGGTGTATGCATGGGTATGATAGCAGCCGGGCGTGTTGATCCAGGCTGTTTTAGCGCCGAGGATCGAACACTTATGCAGTTGTTTTCGGATCACGTGGCTATAGTCGTTCATAATGCACTCAAATACAGACATGAAAAGCTCTCAAGTCTTGAATGGGTAAAAGTTGTGGATGCTTTGAATGACGGTATATTTGTTCACGACAGTTCCAACAGAATTCTCCGGGCCAATCGCAAGTTTGCCGAAATTGTCGGACAGGAACTTGGAAATGTAACAGGTATGGATTGTTCCAAACTTTTTCCGGGCGACGGGAGCAGTGAATGCCCGTATTGTAACCAGAGCGATTCCTCTTCTGGCGCTAGATCTGAGTCTTTGCCCGGTGTTTCCAGTTGTTCAATCAGGGATGACTCGGACAATCTCCAAAGCGTAGTGCATGTTGTAAGGCCAAATCATGATGAAGTTAGCCAATTAAATATTGATAGTATCGATAGTCTTGAAGCCCTTGGCGGATTGATAAGCGGTGTTGCTCACGAGGTGAAAACTCCTCTTACCGGTATTATAGGCTACAGCGAGCTCGCTCTCGACAAGGTTCGGGAAAAAAATCCGGCAGATGAAAAGATTACGCATTATCTGAATCGTATACATTCCGAGGGTAACAGGGCATATCGAATAATTCACGATCTCCTGTATTTCTCCAAGCATTACCAACCGGAAACCGGTCGGATCAAGGTGAACGAGTTGTTGTCCGGGTTGTTTGATGTAGAGGCGCGCAGACTAAAAAAACATAACATAACACTTAAAGAAAAGATGCCTGAAGTTCCGGATGTTTGGGGCGATCCCAGGCAGATTCAGCAGGTATTTGCCAACGTGTTAAGCAATGCTATTCAGGCTCTGATGCTTGTGGAAGACAGCGGAGTAGGAGTGCTTGAGGTGGAAACATCGGCTGAAGTTGAAAGCGTACTTATATCTATCAGAGACACAGGCCCTGGAATAAGCTCAGAGATTCGGGGTAAAATATTCGATCCATTTTTCGGTGTGGAGGGATTCAGTGACGGTATAGGCTTGGGCTTAAGCGTCGCCTTCGGCATTGTAAACGCTCATGGGGGCAAAATCTCTGTAGAGGCCATAGAAGAAAAAGGCACGGAAGTTTTGATACACCTGCCTGTCAGGTCAGGATAATTTTGTTCTTTCCTCATAATCTTTTAAACTTAGACCAAACGTTTTCCGGGGTGATCTCTTCATAACAGGGTGGATAAAGAGGAGATTTATTTTTTGAGAATCGGCATTTTTTCATCAGGCATGGCGTACATTCAAATTGTGATTTTAAGACACTGGCTTTTTGACCAAAAACACCTGTTAAATCCGGATTGGTTGCGCCGTAAACAGCAATTGTAGGTACATTCAAGGCTGATACAATATGTGCTAAACCGGTATCCACAGCTACCACAGCATCAGCATGAGCCAGGTAACGTGTGATTTCGGTCAGTGGTAGACGCTCTAATACATGGGTATGTTCGCTGCCACTTGCGATAAATTCCGCCCGCTGCTTTTCAGAAAGATTTCCCCAGGTTAACAACACCTCATAACCTGCATGGTTTGCAAGATCACGAAGCCTTTTCCAGTATTGTTCAGGCCACAACTTAGTATCCCATGTAGATCCATGTAAAAACATTACATATGGTTTTTTTATGTCCGGCTTATTCCATTGTCTTTTATCTATTCCATAGTTCACAGGGGTGTCTGGCACAGGATAGTCCAGACATTGCGCAAAAAAAATCCTTAGCCGAACAATTGCATGGCGACCTTTAGTGACGGCAATTTTTTTTTGATAGGCCAGACTGGATAGTGATTCTTTCGATGAATTGTGATCCAGCCCGTAGCTAACACCTTTTGCTAAACTGGTTATCACAGCGCTTTTAATAAGGCCTTGAGCGTCAACTATCAAATCGTATTCTTCCAAACGCAGCCTTTTCCAAAAAGCATAAATTTCTTTTCTGGTCGTTTTTAGCCAAAAAGATTTACGCCAATCCCGCCAGCCGATTCCAATAACATTCCTGACTGCCGAATGCCAAGTGGGAATTTCGGCAAACGCCTTTTCTACCACCCAATCTATGGTTAAATCAGACACAGCTTTTTGGGCATCTGTTATGGCTGGCAGGGTATGAAATACATCACCCAGAGAAGACATCTTGACCAACAGGACTCGCATTCAAACTCCTAACTAAGCCTAAGACAGGGAATACTTATCTGCGTAGCCCCTTTGGGTAATCATAAAATCTTTCCACATCTTTGTTGTAGAGTTCCCCACTATCACTGTTGACTGCATTCCTATGTCAGCATCGAGCATTTTTTCAAGGGTGGTCAGGACTATGGTTTCGTTTTCCCTTGTGGCTGCCGTTACAAT
>VAPH01046878.1_pt1 | contig 30714 bp, 29 predicted proteins | sample 3393861 | NCBI WGS metagenome assembly VAPH01 (sample SAMN08290439, study PRJNA428436) | hydrothermal vent metagenome | isolation source: Deep-sea hydrothermal vent chimney | place: Atlantic Ocean: South-mid Altantic Ridge | reverse complement strand
GGCATCCAGGTTGACACAAAAAACAGGGGCCCCTGTGCTGCTACTCTATGCGGAAAGGCTCACACATGGCCATGGTTATGTGATTCATTTTCATAAACCGGGAAAAGACATCTATTCCACGGATCTGACCGTTTCGGCCACTGCCATGAATCGCTCCGTTGAAGCATGCATACGCGCGTTGCCGTCACAATACCAGTGGTCATATAAACGCTTCAAACGGAGGCCATCCGGTGAGTCTTCCCCGTATGATCTGTCTGAATAAAATAATCCGGTGGCACTGCTGTTATAAATCAGGGCCGGCGGATTGACGGCCTGTAACCCCCTGAATGATTCAATGTGACAATCGGACATCATCAAGATACAGGGTCTGCGATGACGGGAGCGACATGGTAAAAAAGCCTGCGCCCCGGATCTGCTTCATATCCATTTTTCTGTTTCGGGGTGATGAGGCCACTACTTTAAGGTTAATGCTGATTCTGTTCCAGCCTGGCCTCAACAAAAAAGCCTGATTATACCGGTCTTCATACTGCTGCTTTCCTTGCAGATGTTCCAGGTCATGTATTCTGCACACGATTGATGTTGACCTTTTGCCAGGGTAAAAAAAGGAAAATTTCAGGTAACTGTAACCCCTCCAGTCACCGTGAAAATATTTCAGGTCAACACTGGAGAATTTTGCCGTTGAGAAAGTAATCCTCATCGCATCACCGGTTGTACCATCAGGCGACTTTTCTATTACACGCAAGGCTGAGCCTGACCATCTCCCCCCTTCAAAAGGTGACTCGAAATCGGACAGGACGGGAAACCTTTCACTGGAAATGGCATCATCTATCAAAATGACCGCAAGCGGCCAGAATTGAATAAATAATATAATCAGGGCTGTTGCCTGTAAGACCGCCCTCCCTGGCCGGGAAACTTTTTGTGCCCGGGAAGCTATAAAAAGAAGTACCAGGACACTACCCGTCATGTCTCGCAGGACATCATTGATGTCCGGTGTGCGCTGCAAGCCGGACTGCAGCAGCTCAATCAGGGTGCCGGCAACCAGCAGGATAAATAAAATAACCATAACCTGCCTGCCGAATGACTGGCGGCTCACGTATTTCCATTTCAATAATAGCCAGGTCGCAAGGGCGAAATAGAATATATGCCCGGTATTCCAAATCTCCTTGACTGCGCGGGCAGAATAATCATCCGGCCCGCCCCAGAAGAAAAATGGTGTTATTAAAATTAGTGCGGCGAAGGCCAGCCGGAAACGATAGTCAGGTTTACTGTTAATTCCGGATCCGGTTTTCATTATGTTGGTCTGATGCAAGGCTGGTTCAGTCAGGTAAATCCGCAGCATCTAGCCCGCATTTCTCACCACCGTTCGTAGCGAGACGGTTCAAGGGTGCGGCATGATTAACTTTCGCGACCGAGGGCCGCGCAGGCATAGTCGACACTATGTTGAGCAGGCCGACCGAGTGAAAGTCAGGCAGGGCGTGGCGTTGGGTCGTCGCAGTAGAATGGTGGTGAGATATGCGGGCTAACTGCACGGGCTTCTGGCTAGTCTTCATGGTAGGTATAACCGCGCAGCCCGGCCTCAAGCTCGGCAAGGTATATTGAACTGCGCCCTTCATCAAGCCCGGCCCTGTTTATCTTTTCACGGTACTGCGCCAGCATTTGCTGTGGCTCAAAATTAACATAACGCAATACCTCTTCAACTGTATCCCCCTGTTTATCATGTGACAATTGGTGCGTTCCATCATCGTTTATACTGACGTTTACCGAATCGGTATCGCCAAAAAGATTATGCATGTCACCGAGGATTTCCTGGTAGGCACCAACCATAAACAAACCCAGTATGTATGGTTCGTTATCGGACCACTCATGCAATGGCAGGCTGCTTTCCAAGCCCTCGCTGTCCACGTACAGATCTATACGCCCGTCAGAATCACAAGTCAGGTCCTGTATGACGGCCCGCCTGGCGGGCGGCCTGTCCAGTTTATGCAATGGCATGATCGGAAAAACCTGCTGAATGGCCCAGACGTCCGGCATGGACTGAAAGATTGAAAAATTACAAAAATACTTGTCGGCCAGTTTTTTATTCAACTCATCCAGTATTTCCATGTGTGAGTGAACCGAGGGTTTAAGCATGCCTCGCACCCGGTGACTTATTGCTTGGTAATAACTTTCTGCAATTGAACGTTGTTGCAGTGAAAACTCACCCTGGATATATTTTTTTCTTGTTTCCTGAAGATGACCCGTCGCCTGGCGATAGACCTCCAGTAATGAGTGTTCATTAATATCCCGCAGGTTTCCTGCCAGACTATGAAGCAAGACCGGATCATTTTCATGCGGTTGTTGTAATACCCTGTCAGCACTCTTTTCCACATCGATGACATTGGTTATCAACATGGCGTGATGTGCGGTCAGGGCGCGACCTGATTCTGTAATAATATCCGGAAAAGGCAGGCCTTCATGATGGCAGATATCCGCAATGGAGAGGACAACGGTATCTGCATATTCCTGCATATTGTAGTTCATGGAAAAAAAGCTGCGTGATTGCGTTCCTTCATAATCGACACCCAGCCCGCCACCCACATCAATACAATTAATGGTTACGCCAAGATCATGCAGCTCTGCATAATATCGACATGCCTCCTGCATACCGCGCCGGATGTCCTGTATACTGGATATCTGTGAGCCCATGTGAAAATGGAGCAGTTGCATACAATCCAGCATTTCATGATTTTCCAGATGCGCAACCACCTCAAGAACCTGGTTTGGCAATAAACCGAATTTGGATTTTTCGCCTCCCGTGTTCTGCCACTTGCCCTCACCAATTGCTGACAGGCGAACCCGCATACCCAGCACGGGTTGCACGCCCAGATCGTTTGACTCCCGGATAACGTGCTCAAGCTCGGATAACTTTTCAATGACGATAACAACGCGATGGCCCAATTGCTGCCCTATCAGGGCCAGGCGTATGTATTCCCTGTCCTTGTAGCCATTACAGACGATAATGGCGCCTTCATGCGACAGGGCCAGTACTGCCATTAATTCGGCCTTGCTCCCCGCTTCCAGCCCCGCACAATCCTGACGGCCGGCCAGTATTTCCTCGATAACACTGCGCTGCTGATTTACCTTGATCGGATAGACTGCCGTATGTGTACCCTGGTAACCCCGGCTACGCATGGCATCTTCGAATGCCTTGCACAATGTCCTGACGCGGTGATGGAGAATGTCGGCAAACCGGACAAGTACTGGCAGAGATAAACCGGCGGCACATATTTCCTGGCTAAGCCTGTACAGGTCAACCCGGTTATCAGGGATAAACGGATCAGGGCAGGCGATGGCATGCCCCTGCTCATTGATGTCAAAGTAGCCTTCACCCCAGCGGGTGATATTATAGGTGTCTCTGGCTTTTTCCCGGTTCCACTCTTGCATGCATTACGCGCCCTTTGCCAATACCGAATTATGAAGGAAATTGTAAAATAACAGAATCTTTTTATCATCTTGCCTGATATTTTGATATTCAGAAATTCTGATACAATGGTTTCTTTATTTCAATCATGCCCGGTACAGCACTATGGCTTTGAGCAGCAACTGGTTTTCCGAGATTTGCCAGGATAGCGGCACTGCCTTTTCCCTTGAAATAAAGGAAAAACTCCACGAGGAACAATCTCTGTTCCAGAAAATAGAGATCTACGATACGGCCACGTTCGGCAAATTAATGATTATTGACGGATGTACCATGTTGTCTACCCGGGATAATTTTATTTACCACGAAATGATGAGCCACCCTGCCATATATAGTCATCCGGACCCGCAGCGCATTGTCATCATCGGTGGCGGTGACTGTGGTACGCTGCATGAGGTGCTGAAGCATCCGGGCGTCAACGAGGCCCGGCTCATCGATATCGACGAACGTGTTACACGCCTTTCTGAAATTTACTTCCCCGAGCTGTGTGCCTCCAATCATGACCGGCGCGCCATCATCAGTTTTGAAGATGGCATTCAGTGGATGAAAAACGCAGCACCCGGCAGTATCGATATTATTATCGTTGACAGCACCGACCCTGTCGGGCCTGCCGAAGGACTGTTCAGCCGCGATTTTTTCATCGACTGCCTGAGCGCACTTCAGGACAATGGAATTATCACCCAGCAAAGTGAATCGCCATTTCTCCACATGGATATCATCAAAAACATGCATCATGCCATGCGAGATGCCGGTTTCAATCACGTCAAAACCCTGAACTTCCCACAGTGCATCTATCCCTCCGGCTGGTGGAGCTGCACGATGGCCAGCCGGACCAACAGGCTCGACGATGTCAGAATAAAAGACATCAATTCACGCCCTTTTGAAACACAGTATTACAATGCGGACATTCACCGGGCGGCACTGGCACTGCCTGAATTCATGAATCACGAACTCCGCTTCGGCCAGGCTCCGGATTGACTACCCCTTCACCTGCAAACGCTCCAGTCTTAACCTTTCCCTGTCATCAAACAACCTGCGCGAACCAAACCAGACTGCGGCAAAGGTGCCAAACCCCGTTCCGGCTGTGATCAGAAACATAATCAGAATCTGGTATTTCACCGCCTCCATCGGCGGGCTGCCTGCCAGGATCTGCCCGGTCATCATTCCTGGCAGGCTGACAATCCCGGCGGCCGCCATGGCGTTGATCATCGGCATCATGCCCGTGCGAATACTGTCATGCCTGATGTCAGCGATCGCGCCACTCCATGTCCAGCCGAGCATCAGGCGCGCCTCGATGATTGAGCGCTGCTGCCATGCAGTATGGTTTAACCTGTCCAGCCCAAGCGAGATGCCGGTCATGGTATTGCCGAGCATCATGCCGAGCAACGGAATTGAGTACTGCGGTGTATACCAGGGGTCTACCCTGACGATAACAAACAGGGCAATCAGTGTGATGAAAAAAGATGATACAAACATGGCCATGGTTCCAAGGCCAAAACCCCACCAGCCCTTTAGTCTGTATTTCTGACGTGCCATCACCTCACGACCGGCCATCAGCAGCATCACCATCGACAGCAATGTTATCCAGCCCAGATGTACGGCAGCAAAAATGACTTTTAATATCATGCCAATCAATAAAAGTTGCAAGACAGTGCGAACCCCGGCAATGACAATCTGCCTCTCCACGCCAAGACGTGCCTTGTATGACAGCAGCGCAAGCAGCAGTACCAGAATCGATGCAATCCCCAGATCCAGGGCAGACAGGGCAATCAGGTTCATACTGTTGTCTCCACCAGCGAACAATTCCTGATATGCCAGCCACGTTTTGCTATCCGTTTCATTTGGGCATCATCATGCGTTACCCATATAACGGATACGTTTTTTTGTTGCCGAAGTTCGCCGACAATTTCTTCGATGACTTGTGTAAATATCTTATCCAGGTTGGCAGTCGGTTCATCCAGCAATAAAACAGACGGGTTTGCAGACAATGCCCTTAACAAGGCCAGGCGTTGTTTTTCGCCTGTTGATAAACGCAATATCTCCCAGTCCATCACGGCTTCACTAAAACCCAGACGCGCCAGCAAATCAGTGTCACAATTGGTAAAATGCTCACCAACTTTTTCATTCCACCAGCAGCTTTCCGCAGGCAATAAGGCAACCCTGGCACGCCATTCATGTGCCAGCATATGCCTGCGGGATTCCCCGTCCAGCTCGATCATACCTTCATGCAGATCAAGATCTGCGATGGCACGAAGTAATCTGGTTTTACCACTACCCGATGGGCCAAACAGAAACACACACTCTCCCGGTTGCAACCCGGTACTCCATGCAGCAAGATCAAGCACCTGTAGATTCTCTATGTTCAGTCTGTTCATGGCGGCCATGATAACAAACGCCGTTGCACGTTGTTTGTAATATTTAAGGAACCAGGGACTAACAAATTAATGGCCAACCCCGATACATGTGTCAAGGTGGTCTTTTGACCTTCCTCGTACCTGGCCCCGGCTCCCTTTATTCACCGCGACTACGTCACAAAAAAAAAGGACGCCTTCCGGCGCCCTTCCTTCAAACCAGTAAATATTGGTTCACTTGGTAGTGGAAACAAACTCCGGATAGGCCTCCATACCACATTCGCCAATATCCAGCCCTTCGTATTCCTCTTCCTCACTGACCCGAATGCCCATGATCATCTTGATCACGAACCAGGTAGCGAAGCTGACTGCAAATACCCAGATCAGGATAGTCAGCAGACCAACGAACTGTCCGCTGAATGTTGTACCGGTATTGGTAATTGGCACTGCCATCAGCCCCCACATACCGACAACTCCATGGACGGAAATTGCCCCGACCGGGTCATCAATCTTGAGCTTCTTGTCCAGAGTGATGATGGCGAAGACGACCAGGATACCGCCAGCGGCACCGATCAGGGTGGCCTGTAAAGCAGAAGGTGTAGAAGGCTCGGCAGTGATTGCAACCAGGCCTGCCAATGCCCCGTTCAGGGCCATGGTCAAATCAGCCTTGCCAAACAGGATGCGCGCCACAATCAGGGCCGCAATCACGCCCCCTGCAGCTGCCGCATTGGTGTTCAGGAATACCATCGCAACCGAATTGGCATTGGCGATATCGCCCAACTTCAGCACCGAGCCACCGTTGAAACCGAACCAGCCCATCCACAGGATGAATGTGCCCAATGTTGCCATCGGCAGGTTTGCACCCGGAATGGCGTTGACCTTGCCATCCTTGGTGTATTTACCTTTACGTGCCCCGAGTAAGAGAACACCTGCCAGGGCCGCAGAAGCACCGGCCAGATGAACGATACCCGAACCGGCGAAATCAGAGAACCCGTAGTCATCACCCAGACTGAACATACCGAATACCGACTTGCCGCCCCATGTCCAGGAGCCTTCCATCGGATAAATAACCGCTGTCATAACTACCGCAAATACCATGAAGGCCCACAGCTTCATACGCTCTGCCACGGCACCGGACACGATTGACATGGCCGTTGCAACGAACACAACCTGGAAGAAGAAGTCTGCCGCATTTGAATAGACAGAACCACCATCAAACTTGGCATCGGCAGATTCTTTCAGTACTGCTGCCACCACGCCATCGGCACTGCCCGCACCATCCAGAACGATGTCTTTCAGAAAGACACCACCGTCATACATAATGTCATAACCGATGACCATATAAGCCGTACAGGCTATTGCGTACAATACGACGTTCTTGGTGAGTATCTCCGTCGTATTTTTTGAACGGACAAGGCCGGCTTCGAGCATCGCAAAGCCTGCCGCCATCCACATTACCAGGGCGCCCATTACCAGAAAGTAAAAGGTGTCCATGGCATATTGTAATTGAAAAATATTATTTTCCATCCTGCTATACCTCTTTTTTTTATAGCGCGTCTTTACCCGACTCGCCTGTACGAATACGAATGGCTTGTTGTAAATCGTATACAAAGATCTTGCCGTCACCGATCTTGCCGGTATGGGCGGACTTTGTAATTGCCTCAATCACCTGATCCAGCAATTCTGAAGAAACTGCTGCCTCGATTTTTACCTTGGGCAGGAAATCAACAACATATTCTGCGCCTCTATATAGTTCCGTATGACCCTTCTGACGACCGAAACCCTTTACCTCAGTTACAGTAATGCCCTGTACACCGATTTCGGAAAGAGCTTCGCGCACATCATCAAGTTTGAACGGTTTGATAATTGCGGAAACTAACTTCATTTTGGTTTTCTCCTGGATCACCCGCGGCGATTGGCCGCCTGATATTGCTAACACATGTGCCAATCCGAAGACCCCTTGTTTCCGGAAAACCCTGAAGATCAAACTGCTGTCTTTCCGGGCATGGTCATGCGACCTGATTTATTTATCTAACCCCTGTCCTTTTGCACGAGCCATGCCAGCATTGATAATTGCAATAAATTCATGAAGATAAGATTAATTTTGATGAAAAAATGACCTTATGTGCACTATTATAGTGCGCACTTATATAAAAACGCGCATTATTGGTGCGTTAATGATGGGTGTCATCCTGCCTGACTTCGCATAGAATAATGACTGATTATCCAACATTCGAAATTGCTGAATATGAACCCTGAAATACTTGACGAACTGTCGCAAAAACTGGCATCTGCCCTTCCCGATGGCGTAACCGCATTGCAGGAAGATATGGAAAAAAATATCCGTGCGGCACTGGGCGGTATTATGCAGAAAATGAACCTGGTCAGCCGGGAGGAATTTGATATCCAGCAAAAGGTGCTGGCACGTACACGTGAAAAACTGGCGTCCCTTGAAAAACAACTGACCGCGCTGGAAAAAACCATCAAATAAAGATTACAATCAAACCCGCCGGGGCCATAGATGGCCTGATTATTGAAGGAAGGGAAACCCATGGCTCTAGCCCAGATATTCAGTCGCGCCCAGGAGGGTGCCAAATCCACCCTGATCAGCGTTGAGGTTCTTATCACCAATGGTCTGCCGGGACTATCCATCGTCGGTCTACCTGAAACTACCGTCAGGGAAAGCAAGGATCGTGTCCGCGGCGCGCTGATTAACAGCCGGTTTAAATTCCCGACCAGACGCATCACGATCAACCTGGCCCCGGCCGACCTGCCCAAGGAGGGTGGCAGGTTTGACCTGCCCATCGCCATGGGAATATTGGCGGCTTCTTCACAAATCCCTGCTGGCAGGCTGTGCGAATATGAATTTATCGGCGAACTCGCACTCAGCGGTGAACTGCGGCCTATTCGCGGAATATTACCTGCCAGCATGGCCTGCAAAAATACCGGCAGGGCCATTGTCTGTGCCGAACAGAATGCATCCGAGGCGGCCCTTGTCAGCGATACCCGCGTGCTGGCTGCCAGGAACCTGCTCGAGATTTGCAACCACCTTACAGGGAAAAACGAACTGCCCGAAGGCCAGCCGCCACAATGGCAACGCACCTCGACAATCATGCCGAACATGTCGGAGGTGACAGGACAACACCACGCCAAACGGGCGCTGGAAATAGCCGCCGCAGGTGGGCATAGCCTGCTGATGGTAGGCCCGCCCGGCACGGGAAAAACCATGTTATCAAGTCGCCTGCCCGGCATACTGCCAGCCATGACCGATGAAGAGGCCCTGGAATCTGCTTCAATCGCGTCGATCAGCGGACAGGGTTTGCAGTCGGAATGCTGGAAGAAAAGGCCCTTCAGGTCACCGCACCATACGGCATCCGGGGTGGCGCTGGTCGGTGGAGGCAGCAACCCACGCCCCGGTGAAATCTCGTTGGCACACAATGGCATCATGTTTCTGGATGAATTACCCGAATTCAATCGCAAGGTTCTGGAGGTGCTGCGTGAGCCACTGGAGTCGGGTCGCATTGTTATTTCACGTGCCGCCCGGCAGGCAGAGTTTCCTGCCCGCTTTCAGCTGGTTGCCGCCATGAATCCCTGTCCATGCGGCTACCTGGGTGATCCCGATGGTCGATGTCGTTGTACTGCGGACCAGGTCCTGCGCTATCGACAGAAAATATCCGGGCCTCTGATGGACAGGATAGACATGCACCTGCAGGTTCCAGCGATACCTGTCAGGGAAATCAGGGATAATGCTGGTAAAAAACAGGAAGACAGCGCTGAAATACGCAAACGTGTTGAATCGGCAAGAAAGATACAATTTAATCGAAACGGCTGTATCAATGCACATTTCGACAACAGCATGATAGACAAATCCTGCCGGTTGACCGTTGCAGACACTGATTTACTGGAGAGCGCGATGACAAAGCTCGGACTCAGCATGCGGGCGCACCAGAAAATCCTTAAATTGTCCCGCACGATTGCTGACCTCGACGGACAGAAAGACATCCGTTCAAAACACCTGACCGAGGCACTCTCATATCGCTGCCTGGACAGGGGGCAACCCTAGTGTCCAGCAAGCTTGCTGAAAGAAGTTTCCGGTATCAGTCCAGGTCCGGGCCGACCATGAAATCAAGAACCTCGAATCCATGGTCCTCAAGTAAAGCGGCTATATCTTCCCATTCATAATCCGGGGACTCTTCTTCGACACTGCCGATCAGGGAAGTTGCATGTCTTACTGCATCCCTTTTATCAAAATCGTCCGGGATGCGGACAATTTTCATTGCGGCAATACTTTTTGCCGGCAGCAGCATTAATCTTGCAGTCATGAATTACCCTTCACTTTACTGACCTAACATACTATCAGCACCATAACATCGAAAAGTTATTTAAGAAAGGGTTTAACGTAGGCCCGATAGTATCGGTAGGCCAGGCTCCTGGCGGTTTTCTTATCGGCGCTGTTAAGCTTGGCCTCGACTTTTTCCTTGTAGATTGATGCCAGCTCACTGCCTTGTTCGGTCGCCAGTGATAACCATGCATAACTCTCGGCATAGTCCTGCTTCACACCACCTTCACCATTGTAGTAGATGATGCCAAGGTTATACTGGGCGTCCCGCATACCTTGCTTGGCTGCTTTTTTATAAAACCCGGCGGCCTTGACCAGATCTTTTTTTACACCACGGCCAAGATCATACAGAATACCCAGATTGAGCTGCCCTTTTTTGTTTCCTTTTGCGGCCGCTTTTTCATACCACCTGGCTGCCTCAGCGTAATTCCGTTTTACACCTATACCCTGATTGTAGATCACACCCAGATTCAGTTGCGCAGAAACGTGCCCCTGTTCCGCCGCCATTTTATACCACTTGAACGCCTTTTCCTTGTTACTGGTAGCGCCTTTGTTGGCTACTTCAAAATAAATTTCCCCCTTATCCATTTTCGGGTATTCATTCGGTAAATCCTTGTCGGTGGAAAACAGGACCCCAAGGTTATACTGGGCCGTTTCATCTCCGCCTTCTGCGGCCTTGACGAACCAGTAAATGGCCTCTGCCTTATCCCGTGGTATTCCTTTTCCCGTATACAACATGACCGCCAGGTTGTACTGTGAGTCTAAATGGCCCTTCATGGCGGCCTTCTTGAATTCCTTGTAGGCCACCTTGTACTGACCCTTTTGGTAGGCCTCCATGGCCTTGCCCGGGTCGGCATGGACCAGGCCCGTGACAAGCAGAACCAGCAGCAGACTTAAGGCGCGACAGCTAATAGACATTGTGATACTCAACCGTGATGAATGAAAAATACATTACCCGATTTATCGGCACAACGTCGCATACATTAAGGAGCCTCTGATTAATTCTGGACGAAACAGATTCATGAATTGATCAGAGGTTCCCTAAATAGTCAGCCGGCAAAATTATGCATTTTATCCATATGATAAATCTGTTAAAACCTGTTTTAATATGCCTTATCCCGAATAACAGTGGTGTTTTTGTTAACTAAAATACTATATCCATAATATTAATACTGGAAATAATAAATTTTATTTGCTATAAATAACAAATAGTTATATATTTTTACTGGGCCTTGAACAGTAAATTTGGCCAAAACGGCAATTCCGTTTAGAATAACAGGTGTAAAGGTCCCAAAAACTATATTCAGGTGCAGTGATGGAAAGAAGATACAGCTCTCGCAAACCCGCTACAGTCCATGTGTATGTTGCATTCCCTGGTTCAGGTGCAAAAAAATACAAGACCATGAATTTAAGTGCCCACGGTATCCTGGTTAAAACCGGTAAACGCCAGGCCAGGCCAGGTGCTATTGCATCACTGATCTTTGTCATTCGTCATGGTAATGTTGTTCGCCTGCACCGACGCAAGGCAACGGTTGCCCATGTTACCAATACGTCTACAGGTATGATGCTTCACCATCAAGCGCAAAGTAAGATCGCCTGATTGTAAAATAATAATTAACGTTCTCGTTGTTATGTATAGTCGTTGCTAACATATCGGTCAGCTCAAGCCTTTCAGACCCCTCCCTGCCACTTCAAACCATCAGTCGACCTGATCCTGGGCCGTGAATTGTATATTTTATTTTTTCAACTATATTAACGATATAGTTAAGTAGATTATTTAACCACATTAAGTGAAATTGAATGACAATGTATCCATCAAGCCGCCCCGGTAACAACTTATTGCAGATTGTGGTCAGATCAGTTCTGATTCTGCTTGTTTACAGCCCGCTACAGAATGCATCTGCCGCGGATGACCTGGTGAACAGATGGTACATGCAGCCTACCCTGAAGGTGAGTGCAGAAGATGATCCACTTCGACTTCTTAATCACAAACGTATCAGGATTGGCCAGACCCTGAGCAAAAAAATAGACCTCGAAATCACACTTCTGTCTGACAATAATGAAACCGGAAACAATAATCGTGGAATACTTGTCGATGGGCGCTATTACATAAAACAGTCAGGCTCTCTGGATCCGTACATAGCTGGCGGTTTTGCCAAGCTGAAGGGCAATAACCTTGACAGATCATACGATGAACCCTCGACCAATATCGGTCTGGGTCTGGTACATACATTAAAAGGAAATGGTGCCCGGATTCAGGCTGATTTTCGTTATTTTATGGATGACAACCGATTCACTCCCTTACGCAAGGCCTACTCAAACGACTGGACCATGAGCCTGGGGATAACCATTCCCCTTTCAAGTGGACTGTTCAAGTAAAGAAACCCGATCTACAAAGCCGAATCTTTCAGACTGTCCATTCCTGACCACTGTATAAATATCTGGATGGGGTGATATGTTCATCATATACTAAGGAACCTCTGATCAATTCATGGAGTGATTGTAAGTGATAAACAAGACTGCCGCTTTATTCTGCACTGTTTTTCTTTTCCCGGTAATTGCCTGTGCTGAAACTGTTTATGTCACCGACCTGTTAAGGCTTAATCTATATGAGGCCCCCCGGTCGCAGGGTAAAATTATTAAAACCATTACCAGTGGGGATGCCCTTCAGGTACTGGAAAGACAGCCGAACTACGCCAAAATCAAGACGACAGATGGAACGACAGGGTGGACAAAATCTGCATACCTGGTGCCTGATAAACCACCGAGATTGATCGTTTCACAAATAGAGCAACAGCTGGTTTCTTTAAAAAGACAAACGGCAAACGCTATAAAAGAAATGAAAACCGCAATGGAAAATGCAGAAAAGTACCAGCAAATACTGCACTCTTCAGAGAGCAACTCAAAATCACAGAATGCACAACTGCAAAAACTCAGGAAACAGAATAATGAGTATGTGAAATCGATGAAGACTTATGGTGCAAGCATCCCGCTCAATGTATACCTGTTGTCACTCTTGCTGATGCTGACTATCGGCATTGCATCGGGTTGGTATTATGTTGATTACAGAATTCGTAAACGTCATGGAGGCTTCCGGCCTTATTAAACCTGTTATGACAAAATTATAGTTTAATCACAGGCAAAATAGACTATAATTAAAATACAATTTAATTGCTATAAGTTACACAATGCAACCATGTCTAAAATCACTATTACCAATAATCAAGATGAGATAAAGGAAATGACTCTGTCGGAGGGTACCGTAACAATCGGCCGGGACAAGGACAATGATATTCAGATTGATGATCCCTCGGTAAGTTCACATCACTCAAAACTGGTCTCATTCTTCAAGCCTACCTATATCCAGGATCTGCGCAGCACCAATGGCACGTATGTCAATGGCAGTAGAATTATGGAACACACACTTGAAAATGGAGACATTATCTCAATCGGCCACCATTGTATTTTTTTTGACAGTGAAAATAACGAGGTCCAAAGCTACGAACCTGAAAGAACCCAGGAGATGAGTAAACTCGATATCAGCCTGATACTCAAATTAAAAAAAACCATCACATCACAGGAATGACAGCCCGGTCAGTTACAGTGCCGATAAAATCATCAAGTATATTTTTCCCGTTATAAAAATAAATGTCATCCCAACTGAACGAAGAACAAAGATCAGCAATCCATCATATTGACACACCTCTGCTCGTACTTGCGGGGGCGGGCAGTGGAAAAACTCGCGTTATTACCTATAAAATTGCCCATCTGGTCAAAAACAGGGTATTACTTCCCGAACATATAACAGCCGTAACATTCACCAACAAGGCCTCACGTGAAATGAAACAGCGCGTGGATAAACTGCTGCGCGGTATCGAAACAAAAGGTCTGCATATTTCAACCTTTCATACCCTTGGCCTCAGGATCATAAGGCGCGAAAAAAGCAGGCTTGGTTTACGTAGCGGCTTCACCATCTATGACCAGCAAGACACGCTTTCACTTATACGTGAATTACTGCGCAAGGATTTTGGAGGCAAAACTGATCTTGAAGATTATATCCGCTGGAAAATATCAGACTGGAAAAACTCATCACTTACAGCAGAGCAGGTAATCAATAATTCTACCGACACAAAGGAATATACCGCAGCGCAGATATTTCTTAAATATGATCAATGCCTCAGAACATATAATGCCGTAGACTTTGATGACCTGATCTCACTGCCTGCCCAACTGTTTTCGCGCGATGAACAGACATTATCTGGATGGCAACAACGAATCAGGTATCTATTGATAGATGAATACCAGGACACCAATACCGCACAGTACCAGCTAATCAAGTTGCTTCTTGGAGACAGAAAAGGATTAACGGTTGTCGGTGATGACGACCAGTCTGTTTATGGCTGGCGTGGGGCACAACCTGAAAACATCGACCTTCTACTTGAGGATTTCCCCGACCTCAGGGTTATAAAACTCGAACAGAATTATCGTTCTGCCACTAACATACTTCACATCGCCAATACCCTTATTGCCAATAATCCGCACAAGTTTGAAAAACGTCTATGGAGTTCCATTGATCGTGGTGAAAAAATCAGGGTACTGGGCTCACGAAATGCAGACCATGAGGCACAAAAAGTGGTTTCCAGAATCCTTCATCATCGATTCAGAACCAACCTGCCCTATTCCGATTATGCAATTTTATACAGGGGTAATCACCAGTCACGCCCCTTTGAAAGAGTGCTTATGGAACACCAGATTCCATACAAACTAAGCGGTGGTACTTCTTTTTTCGAGCGGGGTGAAGTCAAGGATATGATGGCCTATCTTAACTTGCTGGTTAATCCTGATAATGACACGGCCTTTCTGCGTGTAATCAATACCCCCAGAAGGGGCCTGGGCCCTGGCGCCATGGAAAAGTTGACCGGTTTCGCTACAGAACGTGGTGTCAGTCTTTTTTCAGGATGTTATGAATCCGATATCCGCGATCACCTCGGCAAAAAGGCCTGTATCGGTCTGAGTAATTTTTGTGACTGGATAAACAGTATCTCGGAACGGGTCAGTCGTGGCGACTCAATGGCCGCCATCAGGGAAATGATAAACGACATTCAATATCGTCAATGGCTGGACCGCCAATACCCGGATCCGAACATTGCAGAAAGTCGCTGGCGCAATATAGAGGAGCTACTGGACTGGCTGGAGAGACTGGATAGAAAGAACCGGCAAAACAGCCTGGCACAACAACTTAACCATATAACACTGATGGATATACTGGACAGACAAACAGAAGATGATAACAGCAATGCGGTCAACCTGATGACATTGCATGCCGCCAAGGGACTGGAATTTAATCATGTTTATATGGTCGGTATGGAAGAGGAATTGTTACCCCACCGAAACAGTATACCGGACAGCCTGGAAGAGGAGAGAAGGCTCGCCTATGTTGGTATCACCCGGGCCCGCAAAAGTCTGACATTTACACATGCTGCTACAAGGAGACGTTATGGCGAACTGCTGGCTTGCGAGCCCAGCCGTTTCCTTGAAGAACTGCCAAATGATTACCTGGAACGGGAAGGTGAACAGCAAGAGTCCGCAGAGGAGAAAAAAGAAAGGGGCAATGCACATCTGGCCAACTTAAGGAGCATACTAACAGAATAGCTTTATATATTAACTTGGTAAACTGGCTGTTCACAAAAGATGAGGCGTCTGACATGACACATTACTGCGGAATTGATTTACATTCAAACAATCACGTTGTGGCGTTAGGTGAATAGACAAAGGAGGGTGACAATGAGCAAACTATTTAATTGTGCAATGACATTGGCAATAGCCCTTACCTTTGATGGAGAGGGATTATAGTTAAATGTTGAATGAATTATTACCACCCCCTAGAAGGATTCCGATCAATCTAACAGCGAAGTGTCTTTTTGCGGGGATCAGATACCAAATAAGTTTCCTGATTCTTGGGTTTGCAACGGTCTTTTTTCTGGTTTTTGCATTTGATTATTCGTCCATCCTTTTTTCTGTAAGTGAGATAAAAACAACAAACGGCACTTTGACACACAAAGAAAAGACAATATTTAACACCGGAACGTTCAACGCTGGAAGTGGACTGCCAACTCGCAAAGGGGAGGATATTTACAAATACCTGTACAGATACAGTGTCGCTGGCAAATCGTACAAGGCCAGTTCGTACCATATCAATATGTCGATTGATAAAAAAATTCCGCTGGTTGTCGAATACCTTACAAACACTCCATCCATTTCCCGGATACAGGGTATGTCACCCGGAATCCATCTGAGTGGGGGATTGACATCTTTTGCATTTGTCATAGCAATCATCCTTATCGCATTCTCGACTGTGTACTCAATGACATACAAACGGGTTCGCTTGAATCGGTTGTTAAAGGACGGGCTGACGGCAATAGGAACGGTGAAAACCAAAAAGCTGTTGGCGCAAAGCTCTGGAAGAAAATGGTATGAAGTTGTATATGAGTTTATTGTTGATGGACGATGCTATCAGATAAAGGACAGACCATATTATACAGAACGAATTGAAACAGGAGAGCAACGAACACTTCTCTATGATCAAAAAAAGCCACATAAAGCAGCCTTGATAGATAACCTTCCTTTCTCCATCGTCCTTGATGAGTCAGGACAAATCAGACCAGGGCGCTTTCTTTCAACTGTCACTGTTTCGCTAATACCAATAGCATCAACAATACTCATGGTCATCTCAATATATTTTGAGTTCTTCAGATGAAAGATATGCACAAATTAACACCTAATAAACGTTATACGCAAAAGATTGCAAAAGGCACACAATGTGCTAATCATAAGGTATGAATTATTATGTTTGGAATCCTGAAAAAAAACGAAGAACTAATAAAAGAGCGTGGTATCTCTTTCGAGAAAGTCATACAACATATTTAAAATGAACGAGTTTTAGATGTAATTAAACACCAAAATATATCTGAATATCCAAACCAACGTATGTTTATACTTGAAATTGATAACTGCGCCTGCCTAGTTCCCTTTGTTGAAAATAACTCTGAAATCTTTCTGAAAACTATTATTCCAAGCAGAAAAGCAACGAAAAGTACCATGAGGTGAAATCATGACAATTAAACTAAATAAAGAAGAGAAAGAAATACTCGATTCTTATGAAAATGATGAATGGGTATCCGTTTCAACCGAACTGGATATTGCTAAATATAAAGCTGCGGCTAAAAATTCATTCAAAAAAGACAAGTGAGTGAACATTCGTATTTCAAAAGCGGATCTGGATCTGCTACAAAAAAAAGCACTAATCGAAGGCCTGCCTTATCGAACACTAATGTCTAGTGTTTTACATAAATATGTAACAGGTCGCCTAAAAGACAAAAACGTATAACAAATAAGGATAAGTCGCGCGATGGTTGGTTGCTGGACTACTAGACAGACTCCTGGGGGCTGTTCTATTTTCAATAACAGACATATTGTCACCATTTATATTTATGTGGTAACAATATGTCTGCTTGGTGGGAAAATTAAGTTTCAGTAACTGATTTATTCCGAACGAACCATCTGGAAAATATCATAAAGGTGAGCGGGCAGCTTTACTATCATAGAATTCATTAACCAAAGGATATGCAGGAGGCGGACTCATCCTATGCAGGACTCCTTGAATCGGACTCCTGCACTAAAATAAGTAACGGAACCCTGAAACGCAGCCCTTTTTTCTGTTCAAGAAATAACTTACAAGCCGCTGTTTGTCATCATAACCTTGATGGCAGATACGATTTCCACATCGCTAAAATCTCCACCTGCGCGTGGCGGCATAATGCCCTTGCCTTTTACCACTGATGCCAGCAATGCATCCATACCTGCACTGACGCGGTCTTCCCAGTCACGCTTGCTGCCAATTTTTGGCGCCCCTGCGACACCGGAATGGTGGCATCCGCCACATGAGGCCGTAATAATCTCTTTACCTGAGCGCGCTTCTTTTGCCGTGACTGGTTTTGCAATTACGCCTGCTACTGCCACCTTGCCCACTGGCTGGATTCGTTCCTGAACGGCCGCCCGTGTGTCTTCGGTTCCGGGTTGTCTGGCGGTTGTGGATGTGTCAGCGACATACTGTGCAATAAAGAAGGCTGCGACACCGATCAGCGCTATCGCTAGCGTAACAATTATCATTGACTTGATTACTCGTTGGTCCTGCTCGATCACATCTGGTCTCCTGTAACTTGGTAACAATATTGCCAAATGCTTCCGCAAGACAAACCATGGATAATCCAGGTAATAGAACATTCGGCTGTCAATAGCAGGCGGGAGTATACTGTTAATATGGCCTTTGTTCCAGCGCCCTGTCCATGTCGATAATTGCGGGGTCCGTTAGCTTGTCGGCGCCCATGGCAAGGATAGACCACACGATATGATGGGGAATTAATCCCTGGCATTCATAATGACCCTTATATATACAGTAGAATAATAAATTATTAACATATTGATAAATATAATAAATAATATATTACGACTTTAATAATATGGAATAATGTTTGACAATATCAAATATTGGGATTACATTCCCAATTATGGGTAAACCTGTTCAACAAGCCCTTTCCCGGGCCATTCTCAGACTTTTGCCTCCACTGGTAAGAATTCTGTTACGTAACGGGGTCGCATTTGGAACCTTTTCCGACCTGGCCAAAAAGGTTTATACCGACGTGGCCTTTGATGAATTCAAACTGGCAGGGAAAAAACAAACCCTGTCGCGCGTATCGATTCTGACCGGACTGACACGCAAGGAGGTCAAGCGCCTGCATGAATTATCAGAACCCGGGGCACTGGTTGAGGAAAAACGCTACAACAGGGCAATTCGCGTCATCAGTGGCTGGCTGAATGACGAACGTTTCTGCTCGGATGACTCTGTTCCATTACCGCTGCCGATCGATGGTGTCGAGCACTCGTTTTCAGAGCTGGTCAGGTCCTACAGTGGTGATGTCCCTGTTCAGGCCATGTTGAATGAATTGATCTCTGCATGCAGCGTCGAGCAGCGTGATAATACCGTCTACCTGATACGCCATGCCTACGTACCCGCCAATGACCCGGTTGAAAATATCCACATACTGGGCTCGGATGTAGAGGAGCTTATTGCCACCATAGATCATAACCTGACCCATACCGACAAGGATTTACGCTTCCAGCGGAAGGTCAGTAATCAACAGATTTCCGCAGAGACGCTCAAGATGTTCAAGCAGCTCTCGGCCAGAGAGGCGCAGATTTTTCTGGAACGCCTGGATAACTGGCTATCGGAACATGAAATTGAACCTGACTCCACAAAGAAAACAAAACCGGCCAGGGTTAGTGTGGGTATTTACTACTATGAAGACCGTGACCCGGAGTAAAGCCATGAATACAATCATTAGCAGAGTTATTTTCCTGATCATCACCGCGGTGATGACCGTATCCTGTGGTGGCGGTGGTGGAGGTGGAACACAAACTGCCGGCATAGGTGGTACAGGGGTTACCTCAGGCGGAACAGTCACCGGCTTCGGCAGCATCTTTGTCAATGGCATAGAATATAATACTTCCGCGGCGACAATCACCATCGATAAAATAATAATGGTTGGTGAATCAAACATGAAGCTGGGCATGTATGTACTTGTCCGTGGCACCCTGGACAGTAATAATACAACCGGCACTGCCAATACCGTTACTATAGATACTGACCTGGAAGGCCCCATCGATAATCCACCGATGCTGGACAAAAATACCAATAGTCGATCATTTACCGTATTGGGCCAGAATGTAATCGTCAATAAAAGCAGCACGGTTTTTGCCGGTAACGGATTCAACTTTTCCGGTATGGCACAATTCGATACCGTCGAAATATATGGCTTGATTGATGCCGCAGGCAACCTGCAGGCAACACGTATCGAGAAAAAAGGGACGCGCAACCTGGGCGTAACAACGGTTGAAGTGAGGGGCACTGTCGGTATTGTGTCGCCAACCAGTTTTGAGTTGCTGGTCGGCACATCCACCCTGACCATTAATCATGATGGATCAACCGATTTTTCCACCATTCCAGGCGGCATGGTCGTCAGCGGACAGAAAATAGAACTGGATGGTACCTTGACCGGTGCTACCGTCATACTGGCCTCTGAAGTTGAGCTACAGTCCGGCCTGTTAAACACCTCTGACAGTAATATTGAACTTGAGGGTCTTGTTACCGGTTATGTCAGTGATGCAAATTTCAGGGTCAACGGGCAACAGGTTAATGCCAGCGGCGCCACACTCGAACCCGTTACACTGACACTGGCCAACAACATCAAGGTCGAGGTGGAGGGCACACTTGTAAATGGCGTTCTGGTGGCAAACAAGGTCGAAGGTCGCAGTGGTGAAATCGAGATCGAAGCCACCGTTTCCTCGATAGCCGATATTGCCAATAATCACTTAGACCTGTCGTTTGATTCTGCCCAGACTGTTACGGTAACAATCAATAGTCAGAGCAAACTGAAAGACAACCCCGGCAGCGCACCCTTCACACTGCAGAACATAGCCGTTGGCAACTTTCTGGATATTACGGCGCGTACCGATAATGCCGGCAATATTATTGTGATCGATCTGACCCGTGAGCCGCTGAATCAAAATGGCACTGCTGAGCTGAAGGGCCCTGTCAGCGCCGTTGACACCAGCACGGTTAACCAGGAAAGTGTTACCATACTGGGCATAACCTATCCGTCGGATGCCACCACCGTGTTTAAGATTAACGATGTGGCAATACAAACAAACCCCCGGGCCAGCTTCTTCGCACAGCTTGGCACTGGCTCTGGCAAGGTGGTCAAGATCGAGGACAATATGTTTAACAGTATTGTGGATGGTGTCGCCAACGTAATGGACCTTAAGAACTGACCCGCATTTCTGATCAGGATGACTTCGCCTGCCTGTCACCCAGCAGCAAGGTGGCCAGGGCCGGCAACAGTACCATGGCCGCCAGCATATTGGCTATGAACACAAATGTCAGCAATATGCCCATGTCTGCCTGAAACTTCAGGTCAGAGAAAATCCACGTACTGACGCCCATCGCCAGTGTCAATGCCGTGAACAGCACGGCATGGCCCGTTGTTGTAAAGGTGTTGAACAGGGCCTCCCGGACAGGCAGGCCATCTGCCAGGTATTCACGCAGCCTGCTATAGATATAAATGCCATAGTCAACACCGATGCCGACACCCAGCGCCACCACCGGCAGGGTTGCTACCTTCAGGCCGATGTTCAGGTAGACCATCAGCGCGTAGGTTAATATGGACACCAGCGCCAACGGTATAACAATACAGAGCGTGCCCGGTATTGAGCGGAATCCAAGAATGCACAGCAGCACAATGGCGGCATAAACATAGATCAGCATCGGCAACTGTGCCGCTTCAACCGCTTCATTGGTGGCCGCCATCACGCCAATATTGCCGCTCGCCAGTTTAAAACTGACCTCGTCGTTGCTGTTTTCTGACTCGTATTTTTTAATGACATTAACGATATGGGCGATTGTTTCGGCCTTGTGGTCGCGGGTAAAAATATAGACTGCCATAACGCTACAGTCAGAATTCAGCAGGCCAGTACTGGTATCAAACGGCGTCACGGACTGTGCCAGAACATACTGGTTCCTTGACAGGGCCCGCCATTTCAGACTTCCCTCGTTCCAGCCGGCGTTAACAATCTTTGCAAGCTGGGGAAGGCTGATAACCGACTGCACCCCTTCAACATTCTGCATTCGCCATGCAAACCGGTCTATTTTTTCCATCACGCTGTATTGTGTGCAGGCCCCTTTCCCTGCCTCGGCAATAATGGTTAGCACATCCACGCCGATTGAGTACTGACCGGTTATTTTCTTGATATCACGGTTATACCTGGAGTCGGGACGCAACTCCGGTGCCCCCGCCTCGAGATCGCCTATCCTCAGACCGGCCGCCTCCCAGGCACCAAAAATCATCAGGACGACGGCCGCCAGAATAATAATAATTGAATTTTTTCTGGTGAAATAATCTGCCAGTTTCTTCCAGATACCAGTATATTTACCTGCGTTTGTTTTGCCAAAACACCTTGCCGGCATATAGGATAAAAGCACAGGCAATAAAAAAAGATTGGTCAAAAGAATAACCGCAATACCGACACTGGCGGCGATGGCCATTTCGCGAATAATACCAATATCAATAAGCAGGATGGTCAGAAAACCCAATGTGTCGCTGATCAGCGCAACGCTGCCGGGAACCAGCAGTTGCCTGAATGCGGCCGTCGCCCCCTTGCACGCGTCCTGTCGTTTATTCGTTTCAACCCTGACGGCATTCACCATCTGAATACCATGACTGATACCAATCGCAAAAACAAGAAAAGGGACCAGTATCGACATCGGGTCAATGCCATAGCCGATAACCGGTAGCAGACCCAGCTGCCATACTACTGCGGTTATGGAACAAACAAGCGGCAACAGGGTTAATCGCCATGATCGCGTATAGATATAGATAAGCAGGGTGGTTACCAGCAATGTAATAATAAAAAACAGGCCAACATCCTTCAGCCCTTCAACCACATCCCCTATCAGTTTTGAAAAGCCGATAATCTGGATTCCAATATTTTTACCCTGATACTGCTGTCGCAGCTTTTCAAGGCGGGTGGCAAGATCAAGGTAGTTTATTTTTTGCTTGCCGGCAGAATTCAATGTCAACAGATTTGCGCTGATCATCGCACTCTTGAAATCACTGGACACCAGCCTCCCCAGCTTTCCTGATTTAAGTATATTGGCACGAACAATATCAAACCATTTGGCATTCGGAACGAAACCCGCCGGGATGACATTACCACCCGCAAACCCCCCCTCAATTACCTCGACGAACCGGGTGTTTGGTGTAAACAGCGAGGTTACCGATGAGCGCTCAATGCCGGGAATAAAAAAAACCTCGTCTGTTACGGCCTTTAATACAGCAAAATATTCCTTTGTAAATATATCGCCATCTTTTACTGAAATTGCAATCAGGATCCGGTTTGCGCCACCAAACTCTTTCCGGTACTTGAAGAATGTTTGCATGTATTCATGGTTGGCCGGCAGCAGTTTTTTAAAGCCGGCATCAAGACGTACATGTGTTGCTGAATAAATCAGCAATAATGTTGATATTGCAAAAAATAACAGAACCTTCAGCCTGTTATGAAAAACCCATTGCGCTATTTCGTTGCAGACTGTTTTCTTTTCGTTGTTCATCGGCTGATCTGCTGAATACCTTTTTCACCGGCAGATAATACACGGCCGTCGGTACACTGAACCAGTGCCGCCCGATGGCTGCGTAATTTTTGCTGGATAATATTATAACTTGCCCCGCCATCCACACTTTCCAGAACTGTGCCGGCGCTCCCTGTTAATAATACAGTCTTGTCATCAAGTTCTATCCCTGCATCCAGTGTGGCGTCAACACCTGACTTCAGGCGCTGCCATTTTTCACCCAGGTCATCGCTGCTGTACAGATTGCCCCTCATGCCGAAAATCAGTACACGTCCGTCTGAAAGAACCATGTTGCCAAATAACGTCCCCTCATAAGGTGACTTGACGCGCCACCACTTCTCTCCATTACTGGATGAAACATAGATTGCCCCGGACTCACCAGTGATAATCAACTTGTCTTCACCAACCCGGGATATGGAATATAAATGAAAATCATCTTCACCAAAGACGGATTTTTTACTCCAGCTCGATCCACCATCACGGGTTTCCAGGTAGGCGCCATAGGCCCCGATGGCAAAACCCTTGCTGGCCGAAACAAACAGGATGTCGAACAGCGGCTGTTCGGCGGCAATATCATGATAAACGAGCTTCCAGTGCTCACCGCCGTCAACTGTTTTTAATATGGTGCTGTCATGCCCGACTATCCAGCCATGTTTATCATCCAGAAAATAAATACCATTCAAGGTTACGCGATCCGGTATTATTATTTGCTTCCAGATTTTACCGCAATCATCCGATTTTATTACGTGGCCGCGCTCACCCACTGCAATAACGCTGTTAGCGACACGGGTTATATCCAGCAAGAGAGACTTGCTGGCCAATGCGGAGTACTCTGACAGGATTTGTTTTTCCGCTGCTTCAGAAACAGGGAAAAGGAAAACCAGCAGAGCCATACAATACTGAATGGCTCTACTGGCCTGATTTCTTTTTATTCCGGCTTGAATATCAACGTACACCAGCACGTCGCAGTGACGATGGTGTGTAATCCGACTTGCTTCGTTTGATATTGAAGTCATACATCTTTTCCTTGTTATTCAGGCCAAGCGCCAGATAGCGGCCTGACTGCAAGTCGTAGTGCACCTCCAGTGTCGTCCAGAGTGTCTTCGCGTCATAGTAGTTTATCGGATGACCCTCGCTGACGCGCCAGAGCTGGCCACGGTTGTCATATTTATCGATCATGACGATCTGCCAGCTGTCTTCATCTATATAAAAAACACGCCTGGCATAGATATGCCGTGCCCCTTCCTTGAGCGTGGCATCCACAACCCATACCCGGTGGAGTTCATAACGGGCCAGATCTGAATTGATATGCCCGACCTTGAGTACATCGCTGTAGTTGACCTTGCCGGAATGTAACTTGTAGCTGTTATAGGGTACATACATTTCCTTTCTGCCCACCAGCTTCCAGTTATAACGGTCCGGCGCACCATTATACATATCAAAATCATCACTGGTTCGCAGGCCATCAGACGCCGTCCCCGGGTTATCATAGGAGATATTCGGGGCCCGTCGAACACGTCGTTGGCCGGGGTTATAAACCCACGCATGCCGGGGTTCCTTGACCTGGTCAAAGGTTTCATAGACAAGCAAAACCCCGCCTGCCAAACGGGCCGGGGCCTTCACTGTCTGCTTGAAATAGAGCAGGATATTATCCAGATCGGCCAGCTTGACACCTTTTTTTGCATACAGGAACAGGAACTCATCCACCAGTTTGACCAGCGTATAATTTCCACTGGCCGTCACCGCCGCCTGGTTGAGCCAGCGTTCTACCGCCATTCCACGATAACGAACTATATGGTTCCAGATGGCCTCCAGTCCATTGGCGGGAATCGGAAATGGAATGCCCACTATGGTGTTGGCTATGCCGTTACCGTTATCGACCAGTGTTGCCGTGCTTGCATGGGCACGTGTCGCCGTATAGATTCTTTCAGGATAGGAGGCACTCCTTCTGGTCGGGTATACATTAAGCTTGAAGGTGGGATATTTTTTTAGCATGGCGATCTGCCCGACGCTCAGCTTGTCTTTGTACTGGTCGGCATTGGCCCCGGTAATAGTAAACTTGATGCTGTCACTTGCGTACGGATCAATGTGGTGCCCGCCGGGTTTATATCCGGGTGGTGGCCGGGTTATCCCCCCTGTCCATGGCGGGATGGTGCCCTCGGCATTACCCGCCCTGATAGCCCCCAACGGCGTCAGGTCCTTGCCCAGCCTTGCCGCTTCCTTTTCACTGACTGCCGCATATACAACAGACGAGGTACTCATTAACACGACTACAACGCTAAAGATAAATTTTTTATTTGCTCTCATAATATGCTTTCCCTAGAAAGAATACTTGACATTCAGGGCTACAAAATCCCTGTCATGAATCTGGTTAAAATTTCCAGCCCCGTAGTATGTGGTAAAGCTGAAATCACCCGCCCACTCATTCAGGTAGTTCCATCCCAGGCCGAGCGTAATCGCCTTTCTACCTTCGATAAAATTCCCGCCCGGGCCGGGTGATGTACCGTTGACATCATATGCGAAGGCCACGCGTGGAGAAACGTTAACGCCCAGACCGATCGAGTCATAATCGAAACGGGTCACCAGTCGGTATCCCCATGAGGTTGCATCGGCATAGCCTTTGGTTTGCGCAGGGATGCCGGCAGCTGCGGCCACTGCGGGATTGGCAGGCGAGGAAGTACCCGGCCCTTCGTAACGCAACACGTTTTTATTCGGCAAATTGTAGACATGGGTCACTCCAATTTCACCCAGCAGCACCCACTGGGTTGCACCAAACGGGTTCCCGGAACCGACTATCTTGGTCGCGGTAAACTGTAGCTGGCCAACCCTGTGCCGGCGATAGCCACTGATCTCACCACCCGGACCCGCCGGACAAGCCCCCAGCTGGCTGGCCGCCGAACACAGTGCACTTAGCAGAAGTTCTACATCCTCTACCTGTAACGGTACATTGGTGCGGTGGCTGTATTCACCCTGAAGTGCTACGCCCCACTTCGAAAGCTCTGTATTAAAGCTGACGCCAAGCATCTTGATGTCTTCCGGGTATTCAACAAAATAGCTTGCCAGGTTGGCCGAACTCGGCGCCTGAAAGGGATTGGCCGTTGCCTTCGCGCTGATCAATGGCACGCGGCTATGGTAGTTGACGAAATAAAAACCGAACTCGGTATCATTCAGGTCAGGTGCCATCCACCTCAGGGCAAGACCATATTGCCCGCTGTCCCTGGCTTCACGATCTGCTATACGGGGCACACAGTAGGTGGCAGCGGGTACAGCCCCGGCCGGCAGGCCACAGACCGTATCGGGTACGGCACCAAAACCGGTGGTGACATACTGGCCACCATCGCTGGCAAAATCATTGGTACTGAAATAGGTGCCACGTGGATCAATTTCGGTATGTTTGAAGCGGGCAAGATAAACCGCCTCTACCGAGATATTATCCGTTAATTCCTGTGATGCCCATATCATCGGAACCGGAAGCAGGGCCTCCCTCAGCTCGGCACCCGGAATGCGAATCTTGGCCACATTAACCGGATTCAGGATGTTGAGGGAATTCTGTATAAAGGTGCTCTCGCCCCAGCTAATAACCTGGCTGCCGGCACGCACATCAAGCGCCTTTCCCTTGACATCAAAACTGCCACGAATATAGACATCGAGTAAATCGGCGTCCTTACCCACCCTGTCTTTGGCTGCCTGGCTTAAACCCGCTTTGTTATTATTATGAGGGTCGTAAAGATAGGTGCCTCGCATGAAGGCACCGAAATTTTTATAATTGATATCCAGGTCATGGGTTACCTTGAGGACATTGGAAATAAGCCCCGGACCGTAATTCACATCACCGTCATCGGTATTAACCGAGGTGGCCGTACCACCAATCGGATTAGAGCGACCGATCAGCCCCGGATCCCGTGCCTCAACCCTTCTGGACACCCCCCAGGATATCGTCGTATCAAAATTCCCTGTTATACCTTTGCTTTCAAATTCAAATGCGCTGGTGGTTGGTGAATAACCCAGAGGGATCGCAGCCAGACAAAATACAAGAGATATTGTTTTTTTCATAATTTCCTGCTTTTTAAGTAAGATGCTACATAAAATAAATGATTCCTAAAGTTTTATGGTTAAATATCTGATAAATACTTATAGTGATTGATTCAATCTCAACACGGCCTAAAAATCAAGTTAGTAAATTATTAACTACTTCATAATATATCAAGGGTTTAAAAGGTTTATATAGTAAGTGTCAAAATTACGGCAACAGCCATCAGTAAATATGCACCCCAGTGAAAATTTTTTGCAGAATATTGCCCCGGATTTTTACCTGGGCGTCGTTGCATGGGATCGGAACCATCAAATCCGGTATTGGAATTCATCTATAGAACAGATACTTGGCTACCGCGCCGATCAGGTCATCGGGTCAGACATTGATGAACTCGGTTCAATCTTCAGCCTGGATGATAATGTAATCGGCTCTTTACTGACCGTCAGTGCCGGCGATAAACCTTTAACCATCTCTATCCCGGTTGACCCGGGCAAGCCCCTTGTCACTGAATGGCGCCGCCTTGAAATAAATAATACGGATCCTGATCTGACCATCATGCTGGTCGAGGACGCTACCGAAAAAAACAGGCTTACCTTCGATTACCACCTGGCCATACAGTCATTTCATGAACTGACAGAACATCTCAGTGACTATATATATGTCCATGACCTTGACGGGAACTTTCTGGATATCAATGAAAATGGTGCAGGTGGATTTGGCTATAGCCGTGAAGAATTCCTTGAATTAAACACCCGGGACATCATTATGCCGGAGTTCCAGGCCATCGCGAGGGATAAACTTCAGCAAAAGATATCGGGCAAACAGGACAGCTCCAGTTATGAGATTCTTGTCAAAAATAAAAATGGAGACGCCTTCTGGATCGAGGTTTCAAACCGGCTTGTAACCATTGAAGGCAAACATGTCGCCGTTCAGGGAATAGGCAGAAATATTGATGACCGGAAAAATTATGCGTTTGAGCTGGAAAAAAGCAGCAAAAAATTCAAGGGAATTTTTGAATCCATTGATGATATCTATTATCACCTCGACAGGGATAGCAGGTTTGATCTCGTCAGCCCGTCATCCTATACACATCTGGGTTACCACCCGGAAGAGCTGATCGGGGAAAAAATAGAAACCCTGTATGCCGTCCCTGAACATCGTGAGGAGGTATACAGTATCCTGCTTGACAGGGGGCATATTAATGATTTTGAAATAGAACTGCTGCATAAAAATAATACCGTCGTCCCCATTTCGGTTTCCGCACGACTATTGCTTGATGATAATGGCGAGTTTTCAGGAATTGAAGGTATCGCACGCAATGTAACCCAGCGCAAGGAACATGAAAGAATTCTTAAAACGAACGAGCAGCGTTTTCGCAGAATTTTTGAATCCATTCAGGATGTCTATTTCCGCATTGAAGAAACGATTATCAAGTTCGTCAGCCCTTCCTGCAAGGATATGCTGGGCTATAACGCCGAGGAGATGATCGGCCACTGCGCAGAGGAATTTTACTGTGATCCGCAAGACCGGCTTGAAATGCTCGACAAATTTCAGCAAATGGGGCATTTGAGCGATTATGAAATTGATTACAGACACAAGGATGGCAGCGCCATCACATGCTCCCTCAACCTGAATGCAATCAAAAACAAAAGTGGTGACATAACTGCAATTGAAGGAACTCTCAGGGACATCAACATACGCAAACATGCCGAAGAAGCACTAAGGAAAAGCGAGAAGCGCTTCAGGCGTATATTTGAATCATTCCAGGACACCTATTATGAAGCAGATATGAATGGGATTGTCACTCTGTTGAGTCCTTCTGTGGAAACCCTCTATGGCTTCAAGCCTGAGGAAATAATCGGCAAACCTGCAACCGTTGTTTATGCCGACCCGGGCCAGCGTGACGGGCTGGTTGCTGCATTGTCTGAAAAAGGCTTCGTCAACGACTATGAATTAGTGCTTAAATCAAAGGATGGGCGGCTGCGGCCCACCTCATGCAGCACCAAACTGGTGTTTGATGATTCTGGCAAGCCCATCGCAATACAGGGCGTTTTGCGGGACATAACCCAACGCAAGGAATCGGAGGCCGCCTTGCGTGAAAGTGAGGCCAGTTTCAGATCAATATTCAACTCAATTCCGGATGCGTTTCTGGAAATCGATCTTGACAATATAATACTCAATGCCAGCCCGTCACTCAAACAATTCGGTTACCTGCCGGAAGACCTGGCCGGAAGAAATATCGCTACTCTTTTCAGGAATGTTAATGACTGGCATGTTATTAGCGAGTTACTCGACTCGGATAATGAAGCAAAGGGAAAGGAGTCAATATTACTAACCCGCAACGGCAACGAAGTCCCCATTTCGATTACCGCCTATAAAATTGGTGGCAGTGAAAACAATATACATAACACGGTTTGCATCATCAGGGATAACTCAACGAGAAAGCTGTATGAACAGGAATTAAAACTGGCACGGGACCAGGCACTGGAGGCCAACCGTGCCAAGAGTTCCTTCCTCGCCAACATGAGTCACGAATTAAGAACACCGCTGAATGCCATCATAGGTTACAGCGAAATGTTAACCGAAGATGCACAGGAGGATGGCCGAATCCAGATGGCTGAAGATCTGATCAAGATCCATGACTCCGGCACTCACCTGTTGACCCTCATCAGCGACATACTGGATCTGTCAAAAATCGAGGCGGGCAAGATTGAGCTTGTGAATGAGGAGATAGATATCGCCGGGCTGATGGAAGACATCAAGACCACGATAGAACCGCTGGCACTGCAAAACAATAATGAATTCAGGCAAAAATGCAGCCTCGAAACAACAGCGTTAATCGCAGATAAAATCCGGCTGAAACAAACACTGTACAACCTGCTGGGAAATGCATGTAAATTCACGCGCAATGGAGAAATAGTCCTTGAACTTTCCCGGCCAGACGATGACTGGATTATTTTCAAGGTTACCGACACGGGAATTGGTATAACTGATGAGCAAATGAGCAGGTTATTCAATGAGTTTACCCAGGCAGACTCAACAACAACACGGCGTTACGGGGGGACCGGGCTGGGACTGGTCATCAGCAAAAGATACTGCCAGTTAATGGGGGGAGATATTGAGGCCAGCAGCACATTTGGCCAGGGCTCTACCTTTACCGTTAAATTACCTGTCAAAAAAAATCCCCGTGCACACTAGTGTCATGTCACGCTTCAAATGTCGGATATAACCGTTTGAGTTTGATCCGTGCATTTTCTGCCGTGAATTGCCAGTTTACCTTGGCGCGAACCTGAT
>VAPH01059501.1_pt1 | contig 30768 bp, 32 predicted proteins | sample 3393861 | NCBI WGS metagenome assembly VAPH01 (sample SAMN08290439, study PRJNA428436) | hydrothermal vent metagenome | isolation source: Deep-sea hydrothermal vent chimney | place: Atlantic Ocean: South-mid Altantic Ridge | reverse complement strand
GACGGGCGGGGGCGACGTGACCGACGCGGATCTGCAAATACGCACCCGCAAGCGCAGCATTTCGCCCCGCTCATCGAACCAGGCGACCTATATCAAGGATATCGACAAGTGCAACCTTGTTTTCGGGTTGGGGCCTGCCGGGACCGGCAAAACCTATCTTGCCGTGGCGAAAGCCGTGGAACGGCTGGTCAGGGGGGAGGTCGAAAGAATTATCCTGTCCAGGCCCGCGGTCGAGGCAGGCGAACAGCTGGGTTTCCTGCCCGGAGACATGCGCGAGAAGGTCGATCCGTACCTGCGCCCCCTTTACGACGCCCTTTACGACATGATGCCCGCCGACCAGGTCGTCAAGCGGCTGGAGAACGATGAAATCGAGGTCGCGCCCCTGGCCTTAATGCGCGGAAGGACGCTGGCCAACGCCTTCGTCATTTTGGACGAGGCGCAAAACACCACGGCCGTTCAGATGAAAATGTTCCTGACCCGCATGGGCGCGAACTCCAGCATGGTCATAACCGGGGACCTGAGCCAGGTCGATCTGCCGCGCGGGACCAGGTCAGGCCTGCGCGACGCCGTCGAGATTCTCGACGGCGTCGAAGGCGTCGCCTTTACCCGCTTTTCCGAAAAAGACGTGGTCCGCCATCCCCTGGTGGGCCGGATCGTCCATGCCTACGACAAGGTGGAAAGCCGGCGCAAGGCCGCCGCCCGTTATGAGAAATTAAAAAACGGCAATCACCCCAATGACGGCTGAAAATCCGGAAATCGCCGTATCGGTCCTCTCTTCCCGCTGGACCGATACCCTTCCCGAGGCCGAAGGGCTTTGTATCGCCGCGGCGGGCGCGGCCTTTCGGGCCGCCCATGGAACCGCCCCTGAGGCCGGGGCGGTCGAGTTGAGCATTGTTTTGGCCGATGACGATTTCGTCCGGGGCCTCAACCGGGATTACCGCGGGCGGGACCGGCCGACCAACGTCCTGTCTTTTCCGGGGCAGGGTCCGGCGCCGCGGGTCGAGGGCGCGCCTTTGTTGCTGGGCGACGTGATCGTCGCTTATCAAACGGCGTCCGGGGAAGCGGCGGACGAGGGGAAACCCCTGTCCGGGCATTTATGCCACCTGGTGGTCCATGGCGTTTTGCATCTGCTGGGCCGGGACCATCTGACCGGGGCCGACGCGGAAAGGATGGAGTCCATGGAAAGCCATATCCTGTCCGGATTGGGCGTGCCGGACCCCTATGGGACGGCGGCCGCGTTGGAGGGGGGCGAAGGATAGTGGCCAAGGGCGAGCATTCCCTCCACCCCATCGGTTCGGGCGCGCCCCTCGACGAGCGGCCGGAGCCATCGGGTCCCCTGGCCTGGCTCCGGAGATTGTTTCGGTCAGGCAACGGTGAGGAAACGGCGCGTGAGGCCCTTACCGAGTTGATCGAGGAACGAGAAGATCGCGAAGACGCCGACCTCCCCATCGACGCCGACCAGAAGATCCTTCTGGCCAACATACTCGACCTGAAAGGGCGGACAATCGACGACGTCATGGTGCCCAGGGCCGATATCACGGCCGTCGAACAGGGCGCGGATTTGGCCGAGATCATCGACCTGATGACGAAAGAAGGCCATTCCCGGCTGCCGGTCTACCGCGACACCCTCGACGACACCCTCGGCATGGTCCATATCAAGGACGTCATCGCCTGGCGCGGCGAGGACGCGTCGTTCTCGCTGGCCGATATCTTGCGAAAAATTCTGTTCGTGTCGCCCTCCATGCAGGTGCTTGAACTGCTTTTGGAAATGCGGGTGACGCGACGCCACATGGCGCTCGTCGTCGATGAGTTCGGCGGCATAGACGGCCTGGTCACCATCGAGGACCTGGTCGAGGAAATCGTCGGCGAAATCGAAGACGAACACGACCGAAGCGAAATGCCCGACTTGGCGCGCGAGTCCGATGGAACGATTTGCGCCGATGCGCGCACGACCATAGACGCCCTGGAGAAACTAATGGGTCCGTTCGTCACCGAGGCGGAACGCGAGGAGGTTGACACCCTGGGCGGCCTCGCCTTCCTGCTGGCCGGACATGTGCCCATTCGCGGTGAATTGGTCACCCACTCCTCCGGCGTCGAATTTGAAGTCCTCGATGCCGATCCGAGGCGGATCAAGCGGCTTCGGGTTAGGGGGAAGGCCGGACGGCGTCCCTCGTCGCAAACCGGGCCGGACGGGAGCTAGGGCATGGGGACGTGTGGGGTTGTGGCCGCGGGACTGCGGCGGAAAATGGGCGCTTGGTCCCCATGGCGCCGCCGGTTTTTTGCGGCCGGGTCGGGAATCCTCGCCGCGGGCGCCTTGCCGCCCCTGCATTTCGTCTTCCTGTTGCCGCCGGCTTTTACGGGCTTTGTTTGGCTGATCGATACGGGCGCGAGAAAAAGATCGGTCTTCGCCGAGGGCTGGTGGTTCGGGTTCGGTTTTTTCACGGCGGGTCTTTTCTGGATATCGTTCGCGCTTTTGACCAAGCCCGATCAATTCGCCTGGCTGGTGCCCTTCGCCATTTTCGGCCTCCCCGCCGCGCTCGCCTTCTTTACCGCCTTCGGCGCTTTGGCGGCGCGGGCATTCTGGCGGCCCGGCATGGGCCGGATCCTTGTTTTCAGTGCGTTCTGGGTCGCCTTCGAATGGCTGAGGGGATGGATTTTCACCGGGTTTCCCTGGAATTTAATGGGCACCGTGTGGACATTTTCAGACTCCATGATTCAAGGCGCGGCGGTGGTCGGGGTTTTCGGCCTCAGCCTGTTGACGGTCATCGTCGCCGCCATGCCGGCGCTGTTGGCGGACGGCGGCAAGGGGGGGCGGGTGCTCGCCGCTTTCGCGGTTCTCGGCCTGGTCTGGGCGGGCGGGGCCGTTCGCCTGCAAGGGGCGGGGAACGAAACCGTCCCCGGGGTGCGGCTTCGTCTCGTTCAGCCCAATATTCCACAACGGCTCAAATGGATTCCGGAGCTGCGCAAAAGGCATCTGCTTAAACAGTTGCGCATGAGCACCCGTCCGGCGGACAAGCCGCCCACCCTCGTGATCTGGGCCGAATCGGCGGCGACTTTCCTCCTGACCAAGGATAAGGTGGCGCGGTCCCTGGTTGGGGCCGCCGCCCCTCCGGGAGGCCTGGTGCTGACCGGAGCGCCGCGGGAGGATCCGGAAGGAAAAATCTGGAACAGCCTGCACGTCCTTGATTCTTCGGGGCGGATCAGGGCGACCTACGACAAGGCCCATTTGGTTCCCTTCGGCGAATACATGCCGTTCCGCGGACTTTTGAACATCGACAAGATAACGGGTGGTGGACGGGATTTTTCAGCCGGGCCGGGCCGGGTGACCTTGCGCCTTCCCGGCCTGCCGGCGGTCAGCCCGTTGATCTGTTATGAGGTTATTTTTTCGGGCCAGGTGGTCGATGGCGCGGATCGTCCAAGCTGGATACTCAACATCACCAACGACGCCTGGTACGGCAAAAGTCCGGGGCCCTACCAGCACTTCGCCGCCGCCCGGCTGCGCGCCGTCGAGGAAGGCCTGCCCCTGGTTCGCGTCGCCAATACGGGCATTTCGGCCATCGTCGACCCTTACGGACGGGTCAACGCCATCCTGGGCCTCGGGGAAGAAGGAATCCTCGATGGCAATTTACCCCTTCCCTTAAAGAGAATACCATTTTATGCTCGTTTCAACGCCTGGATTACACTGGCCCTAATCCTTTCTGTTATGGGGGCGGGGTTATGGCGGCGGCGCAGGTTGCGCGAAGAATAAAAAGAGGACACTACCTACTATTGCGGAATACCGTGCGAGCCACCATATTATCTATCCATGTAAACGACCTCATGGAAATTGAGGCGGGGTGGGGGAAGAAAGAGAGAACCATTGTTTCAGCGCTATTAGGAAAGATGAGAAAAAATGCGAACCAAGACAAAAATACGGCGGCAACAAGCCCCATCGAATGAGCCGCGCTTAAGGAAGGACGGCTTGCCGTTCGGTACTCCCAGGCCTGTCGACGTCCATGTCGGGGCCCGGGTGCGGTTGCGGAGAACCTTGCTGGGAATGAGTCAGGAAAAGTTGGGCGAGGCCGTTGGGCTCACGTTTCAACAGATTCAAAAATATGAACGCGGCGCCAACCGGATCGGCGCGTCCCGCTTATATGAACTCAGCCAAATCCTGGATGTTCCGGTGTCGTTTTTCTTCGACGACATGACCGATGAAGTAAAGGCCACGGGCGGCAAAGGCAAGATAATGGGCGTTGAAGACCAGCCCCAGACCGTCCTGGACGCGGATCCACTCGCCAAGCGCGAGACCTTGGAGCTTGTCCGCGCCTATTACCGCATCTCGGACCCAAGCGTGAGAAAACGCTTGTTCGAATTGGCCAAGTCGTTGGCCAAGTCCGGCGAGGACATCTGATTTTCAGGCCGCCTCTTAAGGTCGCCTTATACGTTTAGGTTACGGCGGATGGGCTCGATGCGGGTTCGTCTGCCGAAACTTCTTGACGCGTACCTGAAAGCTTGCCAAAAGAGCCCCGCCCCCCCGTGTCTGAAGGGGGGCCGTGGATGGATTTGGGCCGCTTGCCACCACGTAAAAAAAGGCGCTAAGTGGGTGCATTGACACGGCCCGGCCGTGAAAGCCCCCGGTCCATTTGGACAACCAGATCGGAGGCGACCCGTGTCTAAAACCGACTATCTCTTTACCAGCGAATCCGTTTCGGAAGGCCATCCCGACAAGGTGAGCGACCGCATTTCGGACGCCGTCGTCGATGCCTACCTTACCGCCGATCCGCACGCGCGGGTCGCCGTTGAAACCCTGTGCACGACCAACCGCATCGTGCTCGCCGGCGAAGTCCGGGGGCCCGACCAGATCACGCCCGCCCAACTCGAAGAGGTGGCGCGCGCGGCGGTCAAGGATATCGGTTACGAGCAGGACGGATTCCACTGGAAGAATTCCGAGGTCGATATCTACGTCCATTCCCAGTCCTCCGATATCGCCCAGGGGGTGGACGCCGCGGGAAATAAGGACGAGGGCGCGGGCGACCAGGGCATCATGTTCGGCTATGCCTGCCGCGAAACGGACGTTCTGATGCCGGCCCCGATCTTTTTTTCCCATCAGATGCTGCGTTCTCTCGCCGATGCCCGGCACTCGGGCGCCGAGCCGGGCCTGGGACCCGACGCCAAAAGCCAGGTGACCCTTCACTATGTGAACGGCGAGCCGGTTCGCGCGACCTCGGTCGTCGTCTCGACCCAGCACGCCGAGGGGTTGAGCCAGGACGAGGTTCGCGAAATCGTCCGGCCCCACGTCGTCAACGTCCTGCCCGAGGGCTGGATGTGCGACGATAGCGAGTTCTACGTCAATCCGACGGGCCGGTTCGTCATCGGCGGCCCGGACGGCGACGCCGGCCTCACCGGGCGAAAGATCATCGTCGACACCTACGGCGGCGCGGCCCCCCACGGCGGCGGCGCGTTTTCCGGCAAGGATCCCACCAAGGTGGATCGCTCGGCCGCCTACGCGGCGCGCTATCTGGCGAAAAACGTGGTCGCCGGCGGCCTCGCGGACCGCTGCACCATCCAGCTGGCTTACGCCATCGGCGTGTCAAAGCCGTTATCGGTTTATATCGACACCCACGGCTCATCCCGGGTGGACGAGGACAAACTGTCCGCCGTTTTGTGCGATTTGGTCGACCTTTCCCCGCGGGGCATCCGCGAGCACCTGTCGCTTAGCCGTCCCATTTACGCCCGCACCGCGGCTTACGGGCATTTCGGCCGGACCCCGGACCCCGACGGCGGATTTTCCTGGGAGCGGACCGACCTCATCGAAGACCTCAAGGCCGCTTTTGGAGACTAGGCGTCATCGGTTCTATGGCCGCCGCCGGGGCCACAAACTGCGCCAAGGCCGCCGCGGCCTCCTCGAAGACTTGCTGCCGAAACTGCGCCTGGACGCCCAGGCCGGTCTCGCCGGGGCTTTTCCGGAGACGCCGCCGGAAATCTGGCTTGAAATAGGTTTCGGCGGCGGCGAGCATCTGGCCGCCCAGGCGGAAAGTCACCCGGAGATCGGTTTTATCGGTTGCGAGCCCTTTATCAACGGGGTCGCCGGGCTTCTTTCGCTGATCTCTGAAAAAAGCCTGACCAACATCCGGATTTTCGACGATGACGCCCGCGAGCTTCTCGACGCCCTGCCTGAAAACAGCATCGCCAGGGTCTTCATCCTGTTTCCCGATCCCTGGCCCAAGAAAAGGCATCGTCGACGCCGTTTCATAGGCTCGGAAACCCTGGATCAATTGTCGCGCCTGATGAAGGACGGCGCCGAGTTGCGGTTCGCCAGCGACCACATGGACTACGCCTCATGGACCCTGGAACACGTGACCCGCCACGGCGATTTCGTCTGGCCCGTTTCGCGGCCGGCCGATTGGCGGGCCCGGCCCGGGGACTGGGTTGAAACCCGTTATGAAGCGAAGGCCCTGGCCGAGGGGGAAGCCTGCGCCTATTTCAGATTCTACCGCCGTTCACGGCGCTGACGGGTCTGTTTTCTTGCGTTGAAAGCCCTTGTCTTTCATGTCCCGAAGGGTATATATAGCGCGAGTTTGAGAAACGAAGTCTCGTTGATATGGCCTTAGGCTGGAATTAATGGGGTGGGCCTTTGGCCCGCCTTTTGTTTTTTTGAATACAGGATCCGCCCCGTTGCCGGGGGCGGGATAAGGAATTGGGGGCGTCACGGCATGGATTTGCCCGCCCGGGTCGAGCGCCTGATCGTTCCGACCGTCGAAGCGATGGGGTATGAAATCGTCCGGGTCCAATTGACCGGAAAGGAAAGCCCCGTTTTGCAGGTGATGGCCGAACGCCGCGACGGCAAGGCGATGGTGGTGGACGATTGCGCGGCGATCAGCCGCGCCATATCCGCCGTCCTCGATGTGGAGGATCCCGTTTCGGGCGCCTATACCCTCGAAGTCAGTTCGCCCGGCATCGACAGGCCCTTGGTGCGGTTGGGCGATTACGAGCGTTTTTCGGGGTTTGACGTCCGGATCGAAACGGATCGCCCCATAGAGGGCAGAAAAAGGTTCAAGGGACGCCTGCTCGGCGTCCATGGAGACACCGTTCGGGTCGAAATGGAGAAAGGCCCGGTCGACCTGCCTTATGGGGACATAAGGCGGGCGAAACTTATCATGACCGACGAATTGCTTGTTGCGGCGAAGGAGAGCCAAGACCAATGACCGAACCGATGAAGGATGTGAGCGCCGTTCATGCGCGCCCGGAATTGCTCCAGGTTGCCGAGGCCGTCGCCCGGGACAAGAACATCGACCAGGAAGAGGTCCTCGAAGCCATGGAGCAGGCCATTCAGAAGGCGGGCCGCTCCAAGTACGGCCACGAGCACGACATCCGGGCCGCCATCGACCGCAAGTCCGGTGAAATTTCCCTGGCCCGCTATATCGAAGTGGTCGAGGAAGTGGAGAACGAGATCACCCAACTGACCCTGGACGCGGCAAGGAATAAAAAGCCGGACGCCGAAATCGGAGACTTCCTGATCGACCCCCTGCCGCCCATCGATTTCGGCCGCATCGCCGCCCAGACCGCCAAGCAGGTTATCGTCCAGAAAGTCCGCGAAGCCGAACGCGCCCGGCACTATCAGGAATACAAGGACCGTGTCGGCGAGGTCGTCAACGGCTTGGTCAAGCGGGTCGAATTCGGCAACGTCATTATCGACCTGGGCCGGGCCGAGGGCCTGATGCGCCGCGACGAGACGATCCCGCGCGAGCATTTCAACAACGGCGACCGCGTCCGGGCCTATATCGTCGATGTGCGCGAGGAAGCGCGCGGGCCGCAGATTTTCCTGTCCCGGACCCATCCCCAATTCATGGCCAAACTGTTCGCCCAGGAAGTTCCGGAAATCTATGACGGCATTATCGAGATCAAGTCCGTGGCCCGCGACGCGGGGTCGCGGGCGAAAATCGCCGTCTTGTCCCACGATTCCAGCATCGATCCCGTCGGCCCCTGCATCGGCATGCGCGGGTCCAGGGTTCAGGCCGTCGTCGGGGAATTGCAGGGCGAAAAAATCGACATCATTCAATGGTCTCCGGACGCCGCCACCTTTATCGTCAACGCCCTGGCCCCGGCAGAAGTGGCCAAGGTCGTTCTCGACGAGGAGACCAACCGTATCGAGGTGGTCGTGCCCGATGAACAACTGAGCCTGGCCATCGGCAGGCGCGGACAGAACGTGCGCCTGGCCTCGCAGCTATCGGGATGGGATATCGATATTTTGACCGAGGCCGAGGAATCCGAAAGGCGTCAGGAGGAATTCATCTCCCGCTCCAAGATGTTGATCGAGGCGCTTGATGTCGATGACGTCATCGCCCATCTGCTGGTCACGGAAGGCTTTTCGTCGGTCGAGGAGGTGGCTTTTATCCCCGTCGAAGACCTGAGCGAAATAGAAGGCTTCGACGAGGACGTGGCGAGCGAACTCCGCGAAAGGGCCAGGACCTTCCTCGAAACCCGGGACGAGGAACTGACCCGGAGGCGCAAGGAACTCGACGTGGCCGACGATTTGGCCGAGGTCGAGGGCGTCACGCCGGCCCTGTTGGTGACGTTGGGCGAGAACGGCGTCAAGACGCGGGACGACCTGGCCGATCTGGCCGGGGACGAGCTTATGGAGATCGTCGCGGACAGGACCCTGACGCCCGATAAAGCCAACAAAATCATCATGGCGGCCCGCGCCCACTGGTTTGCCGACGAGGAAAATGACGAGGAAAGTCCGGCGGAAGGCGGGGAGGCCGAGGAGGAGACAGCTGAAGACGCGCCGTCCGAAGGATAGGAAACGGTCCGCCGGGGAGGCGGGCGACGGCCCGCTTCTTCGCCGGTGCCTCGTGACGCGGGAGTCGCGGCCGGCCGGTGAAATGATCCGTTTCGTCCTGGGGCCGGACGGATCGGTCACCGCCGATATCGGGCGTCGGTTGCCGGGGCGGGGTTTTTGGTTGAGCGCGGACCGGGATATGGTAAATACAGCCTGCGCGAAGAACCTGTTCGCCAAGGCGGCGAAAGCGCCGGTGAAGGTTCCGGCCGATCTGGCGGACCGGATCGAAGGTCTCTTGGCGCGCCGTTGCCTGGACCTGATCGGACTGGCGCGCCGTTCCGGCCAAGCCGTCGCCGGGTTCGAAAAGGTGTCGGCGGAACTCGGCTCTAGGGGGCCGTGCGCCGAGGTGGAACTCGGCTCTAGGGGGGCCGCCGAAAAGAACGGCGTGTTGCTTTCGGCGTCCGACGGCGCCGAAGACGGGCATAGGAAAATCCGGGCTTTGGCCCCGGGCGTGCCCGAAGTAAATGTGTTGAGCGCCACCGAGTTGGGGTCGGCGTTTGGGCGGGATCGGTCCGTGCATGCCTTCTTGGCGCCGGGCCGGTTGGCCTCGGCTCTTTTGCAAGGGGCGGGACTGTTGAAGGGGTTCCGGTAAAGCCGCCGGAACATGAATGAACGGATTGAGATGACCGAAACCAAAGACAAAAAGACAAAGCGCAAGCCGCTGACCCTTTCCAGGCCCGGAAAGCTTGAGCTTAAGAAAACCGTCGAGGGTGGCCAGGTTCGCCAGAGCTTCTCCCATGGCCGCTCGAAGATGGTGGCCGTCGAGGTGCGCAAGAAACGGACCTATGCCCCGGACGCCGGGGGCAAGATGGCCGAAGTCACCCTGCAGATACCCCTTGAAATGGAAGCGCCCGTCGAAATTTCCGATGAAAAGGAAGAAAGCGTCCCGGACGCCCAGGACAAGCTGACCAAGGAAGAAAAAGCCACCCGCGCCCGCGCCCTGGAAGACGCCAAGGCGGCGAAAGAGGAAAATCCCGCACCGCAATCCCATAAGAAAGGGGCCGGCGACGCAGAAGGGGCGGATAAGGACGAAGAGGAAAAAAGCCGTCAGGCCAAAGAGGAAAAGCGCAAAAAAGCCGATGAAGCGGCTCATGAGCGCGAGGAAAAGGCGAAGCTGTCGGCCGCCGCCGCCGCCGCGAAATTACAGGAACGCGAAGACGGTTCCATCGCGTCGAAGGGTGCGCACGGCAAACGCATCGATAAAACCGATAGGGTTGAACCGCGCAAGCATCACGGCGCGGGCCGCCGGGGCGAGCCCCGGCGCCGGTCGGGCAAGCTGACCATCGTCGAGGCCCTGGGCGGCGGTTCCGGGGAAAGGGTCCGCAGCCTGGCTTCGGTCAAGCGCGCCCGCGAGAAGCACAAGAAACAGCAATTCCAGCCCCAGGACGGCGTCAAGATCGTGCGCGACGTGGTCGTTCCGGAAAACATCACCGTTCAGGAGCTGGCCAACCGCATGGCCGAGCGCGGCGCGGCGGTCGTCAAAACCCTGATGAAAATGGGCGTGATGGCGACCATCAACGAATCCATCGACGCCGATACGGCCGAACTGGTCGTCGCCGAATTCGGCCACAACATCAAACGGGTCAGCGAATCCGATGTGGAAATCGGACTTAAAGGAGAGACCGACTCCGAGGCCGACCTGGTTTCCCGGGCCCCGGTGGTCACGGTCATGGGCCATGTGGATCACGGCAAGACGTCGCTTCTCGACGCCCTGCGTGAAACCGACGTCGCCTCGAAGGAAGCGGGCGGCATAACCCAGCACATCGGCGCCTATCAGGTTTCCATGCCCGGCGGTGAAAAAATCACGTTTATCGATACGCCCGGACACGCCGCCTTTACCGAAATGCGCGCCCGGGGGGCCACGGTCACGGACATCGTCGTCCTGGTCGTCGCCGCCGACGACGGGATCATGCCCCAGACCATCGAGGCCATTCATCACGCCAAGGCGGCCGGGGTTCCGGTCATCGTCGCCATCAACAAGATGGACAAGCCCGAAGCCGACCCCGGACGGGTCCGCACCGAGCTGTTGCAGCACGATCTGGTGGTCGAGGAAATGGGCGGGGAAATCCTTACCGTCGAGGTTTCGGCCAAGACCAAGCTGAACCTGGATAAATTGGAAGAAATCATCCTGCTTCAGGCCGAATTGCTCGATCTCAAAGCCAATCCGAACCGGTTCGCCGAAGGCGTCGTCGTCGAATCGAAAATGGAACAGGGCCGGGGCTCGGTTGCGACCGTCCTGGTTCAGCGGGGAACGCTCAGGCTCGGGGATATCTTCGTGGCCGGCGGTGAATGGGGCAAGGTGCGCGCCCTGGTCGATGCCGGCGGCGCTCCCTTAGAGGAAGCGGGGCCGGCCGTTCCGGTCGAAGTCCTGGGCCTTAACGGCACGCCGGCGGCGGGCGATGAAGTCGCCGTCGTCGAGACCGAGGCCAGGGCCCGCGAGGTCACCGATTTCCGCCGGCGTCAGGACCGGGCCCGCAAGGCGGCGTCAACGGCGCGCGGAACCCTCGAACAGATGTTCGAACGCATCCAGGAAGGCGAGGCCCAGGCCCTGCCCGTGGTTATCAAAACCGATGTGCACGGTTCCCTCGAGGCCATCCTGTCCTCCCTGAACAAGCTCTCGACGGACGAGGTCAAGGTCGAAATTCTCCATGCGGGCGTCGGCGGCATCAACGAATCGGACGTGACCCTGGCCCGGGCCAGCAACGCCTTGGTCATCGGGTTCAATGTCCGCGCCAATCCCCAGGCCCGTCAAACGGCCAAGCGGGACGGCGTGGAAATCCGCTATTATTCCATCATCTACGACGTGACCGATGACCTGAAGAAGGCCCTTTCGGGCATGCTTTCCCCGACCCTGAAGGAAAATATTCTCGGTTACGCGGAAGTTCGCGAGGTCTTCGCCGTCTCGAAGGTCGGCAAGGTCGCCGGCTGCATGGTCACCGAAGGGATGGTCCGGCGTGGCTCCAGGGTGCGCTTGCTGCGCGACGACGTGGTGATCCATGAAGGGGAACTCAGTCAGCTCAAGCGCTTCAAGGACGACGTCAAGGAAGTCAAGGAAGGCACTGAATGCGGTATGGCTTTCGCCAATTACCAGGACATTCAGACGGGCGATTTCATTGAGTGTTTCGATATCGAAGAGGTCGCGCGCGAACTCTAACCGTCGACGCCCTGGGAGCGGCGTCCCGGTTTAAAAAATGTAGAGGGTTTCATGACGAGACGAGAGGCGCGCGCGCCTACTCAACGCCAGCTTAGGGTTGGCGAGGAGTTGCGCCATGCCCTGGCGTGGATGTTGGAGCGTGGCGAAGTCCACGACCCCGGCCTTGCCGGCCAGGCGGTGACGGTGACCGAGGTCCGGGTCAGCCCGGACTTAAAAAACGCGACCGCGTTCGTCATGCCCTTGGGCGGGGGCGAGGTGAAAACCGTCGTCACCGCCCTGACCCGGGCGAAAGGGTTCCTTCGCCACCGGATCGCCAAGGACGTCAACCTGAGATACGCCCCGAGGATTTCGTTCAAGGCCGATCCGTCCTTCGACGAGGCGGGCCGTATCGAGGCCATCCTGCACGATCCATTGGTCGCCCGAGATCTGGAAAAGGACGAAGAAGAAGGACCGAACGGCGATGGGGCGTAGGCGGGGCGGCGAGCCCATTCACGGCTGGCTCGTGATCGACAAACCCCGCGGGCTGACCTCGAACGCCGTCGTCGGCCGCGTCCGAAGGGCGACGGGGGCGGCGAAAGTCGGTCATGGCGGCACCCTCGATCCCCTGGCCACGGGAATCCTGCCCCTTGCGCTCGGCGAGGCGACGAAAACGGTTTCCTACGCCATGAACGGGAAAAAGGTTTATGTGTTCACCGTTCGCTGGGGCGAGGAAACCGATAGCGACGATTCCGAGGGCGCGGTGACCGAAACCAGCGACGTCCGCCCCACGGAAAAAGACATCCGTGAAAACCTCAAGTTCTTTACCGGCGAGATCGAACAGGTTCCGCCGGTCTTTTCGGCGATCAAGGTGGCCGGCCGCCGGGCCTACGACCTGGCCAGGAATAAAGAGCCCGTCGACCTGGCCCCGAGAAAAGTCCAAATCGAGACGATCGAGTTGCTGGATCTTCCCGATAAGGACCACGCGGTGTTCGAGGTGGCCTGCGGAAAAGGGACCTATGTCCGTTCCATCGCCCGCGATTTGGCCCGGAAATTGGGCGCGTTCGGCCATGTCTCGGCCCTTCGCCGGACCCGGGTCGGGCCTTTCGGCGAAGACCGGGCGATTTCCCTGGATAAACTGGATGGTCTGGGGCATAGTGCGCCGCTTGCCGACCTTCTGCTTCCCGTCGAGACCGCGCTGGACGACATCCCGGCCCTGGCCCTGACGGAAGAAGAAGCGAGGCGCTTGCATCACGGACAAGGCGTTTCGGCCTTACGCGTGGTCAGCCGGTCACCCCTCGAAAACATAAGCCAGGGCGCGGTTGTTTGCGCCATGGCCGAGGGCAAGCCGGTGGCGCTGGCGAGAATTGAAGGGGGCGAAATAAGGCCCCTTCGCGTCTTTAACATGTGATTGAAAAATGGAGCAGACGATGTCGATTACCGCCGAGCGGAAACAGGAACTTATTAGCGAATTCGCCACCGCCAAGGGCGACACCGGTTCGCCCGAAGTCCAAGTCGCTATTCTGAGCGAACGGATAACCAACCTCACCGAGCACCTGAAAACCCACAAAAAAGACCACCATTCCCGTCGCGGCCTGTTGATGATGGTCGGACAACGCAGGCGTTTGCTCGACTACCTGAAGAAAAAGGAAGCCGGGCGTTACGAAGGCCTTCTCAAGAGCCTCAATCTGCGCAAGTGACGAAACGAGGGTGGCGCTTGCGCCGCCGCACCGGGCCGGGCCCGGTATCACCGAATAAGAGAGGTTTCCGCCGGGCAGCCGGTATGGGCAAGGGCCCCGGAATCCCCAAGATGAAAAGATGGAAGAGAGATAATAATGTTCAAGGAATTTAGGAAAGAGATTGAATGGGGCGGACGCCCGCTGGTTCTGGAAAGCGGCAAGATCGCCCGCCAGGCCGACGGCGCCGTCATCGTCACCTACGGCGACACCAAGGTGTTGTGCACCGTCGTCGGCGAAAAGACGCCGCGCCCGGGGTTGGATTTTTTCCCCCTGTCCGTGCACTACCATGAAAAGGCCTACGCCGCGGGCAAGATTCCCGGCGGCTTCTTCAAGCGCGAAGGCCGCCCCGGCGAAAAGGAAACCCTGACGTCGCGCCTGATCGACCGGCCGATCAGGCCGCTTTTTCCCAAGGGCTTTAAGTGCGAGACCCAGGTTATCTGCACGGTCCTCGCCCATGACCTGGAAAACGATCCCGACATGGCGGCCTTGATCGGGACCTCGGCGGCGCTGACCCTGTCGGGGCTGCCGTTCATGGGACCCATCGCCGGTTGCCGGGTCGGATACATCAACGGCGACTACGTGTTGAACCCCCAGCTCGACGAAATGTCCTTGAGCGTCCTCGATCTGATCGTCGCGGGAACCCGCGACGGCGTCCTGATGGTCGAGTCCGAAGCCAGCGAGCTTTCCGAGGACATCATGCTCGGCGCGGTCACCTTCGGTCATGCGGCCTGCCAGCCGGTCATCGACGCCATCATCGACCTGGCCGAGGCCTGCGCCAAGGAACCCCGCGACCTTCCCCAGCCGCCCGAAGGCAAGGATGAACTCGCCGCCCGCGTCGCCGAAATGGCCGAAGCCGGCTTGCGCGAAGCCTATGGCGAAAGCGACAAAATGATCCGCCAAGCCAATGTTTCGGCCGTCAAGGACCGGGTCGGCGCAGAGTTGAAGGCCGACGAGTCGGTCGATCAGGGCTTGTTGTCCGAAGTTCTCGGCGACATCTACAAGGGCCTGGAAAAGAACATCGTCCGCCGCGATATCTTAAAGACGGGCAAGCGGATCGACGGCCGGGACACCAAGACGGTGCGGCCCATCGCCGCGGAAGTCGGCCTGTTGTCCCGCTCCCACGGCAGCGCCCTGTTCACCCGCGGTGAAACACAGGGCCTGGTCGTGACCACCCTCGGCACCGGACAAGACGAACAGCGGATCGATCAGTTGGCCGGGGAATATTACGAACACTTCCTTCTGCATTATAATTTCCCGCCCTATTCGGTCGGCGAGGCGGGCCGTTTCGGCTTCACCGGCAGGCGCGAAATCGGCCACGGCAAGCTGGCCTGGCGGGCCATTCATCCGGTCATGCCCGCAAAGGAGGATTTCCCCTACACGGTCCGCGTGGTTTCCGAAATCACGGAATCCAACGGCTCGTCCTCCATGGCCAGCGTTTGCGGCGCCTCGCTTTCCCTCATGGACGCCGGCGTTCCCATCGCCCGTCCGGTGGCCGGTATCGCCATGGGCCTGATTAAGGAAGACGACGGCGTCGCCGTTCTCTCCGACATCCTGGGCGACGAGGATCATCTGGGCGACATGGATTTCAAGGTCGCCGGAACCGAGCAAGGAATCACGTCCCTGCAGATGGACATCAAGATCACCTCGATCACCGAGGACATCATGCGCGAGGCCCTGGACCAGGCCAAGGAAGGACGGCTTCATATCCTCGGCGAGATGTCCAAGGCCCTTACCGGCGCCCGGGACGACGTCAGCGCCAACGCGCCCCGGATCACCGTCATCAAAATCAAAAAGGACAAGATCCGTGAAGTCATCGGACCGGGCGGCAAGATGATCCGCGAGATCTGCGAGGTATCGGGCGCCAAGGTCGATCTCGACGACGACGGCACGGTGAAGGTCGCCGCCGTCGACGAGGAGTCGGCGCAAAAGGCCATCGCCATGATCGAGGGCATCACCGCCGAGCCGGAAATCGGCAAGCTTTATACCGGCAAGGTCGTGAAAACGGTCGATTTCGGCGCTTTCGTCAATTTCATGGGGGCGCGCGACGGCCTCGTCCATATCAGCGAATTGGCCCCGCAACGGGTCGGCAAGACCACCGACATCGTCAACGTCGGCGATGTGGTCAAGGTCAAGCTGATCGGTATCGACGACCGCGGCAAGGTCAAGCTGTCGTTGAAATCCGTCGACCAGGAAACCGGAGAGGATATTTCAGGCAAGGCCGCCGGTTAAGGCCGCCGGTTGGGCCATACCCGCCCTGGGGTTTTCAGGGCGGGGGCCCGCCTTTACGGATAAGACGGTTCGGTTATATATAGAGGGCCCGAATATATGGACGGCATGAATACTATTGTATACAAGTTGGCCCATCGGATTCGCCGCCGTGACCATCCGGCTCCATAATAAAAGGTCGTTTCTTGAAGGCGCTTGAACCCATCCTGATTTCCGGCCGCGAGGTCTTGCCTCTGGTCGAGGGCGGCAAGGGCGTTTCCGTGTCCACCGGCCGTTCGGCGGGGGCCTGGGCCGCCGCCGGGGCCGTGGGCACCGTGTCGGCGGTCAACGCGGATTCCTATGACAAGGAAGGCCGCGTGATCCCACAGATATATCATGGGACAACGCGGCGCCAGCGGTACGAAGAACTGATCGCGTACGCCATTCGCGGCGGCATCGCCCAAGTTCGGATCGCCCATGAAGCCTCCGGCGGCAAGGGCCGCATCCATCTCAACGTGCTCTGGGAAGCGGGCGGAACCAACCATATCCTGAACGGGATCCTGGAAGGCACGAAGGGTTTGTTGCACGGGGTCACCTGCGGGGCGGGCATGCCGTACCGCCTGGCGGAAATTTCCGCCAAGTACCGGGTTTATTCCTATCCGATCATATCTTCCGGCCGGGCCTTCAGGGCCCTTTGGAAGCGCTCTTTCCACAAACACAGGGAATGGCTGGGCGGCGTCGTCTACGAGGACCCCTGGCTGGCCGGCGGCCATAACGGCTTGAGCAACGTCGAAAGCCCGGACGAGCCCCAATCCCCCTACCAAAGAGTCAAGGACCTTAGGGACGTCATGCGGGCCTTCGGCCTGGATAAAACCCCCATCGTCATGGCGGGAGGCGTTTGGCATCTTCGCGATTGGGAAGACTGGATCGGAAACCCGGAACTGGGCCCCATCGCGTTCCAATTCGGCACCCGGCCCCTGTTGACGGTGGAAAGTCCCGTCTCCGAAGCCTGGAAGGGAAAGCTCTTTTCGCTCAGAGAGGGAGACATCTACCTGAACCGCTTCAGCCCGACCGGGTTCTATTCCTCCGCCGTGCGCAACCGGTTCCTCGATGAACTCGATGAGCGCAGCGCGCGCCAGGTGGCCTATTCGAGGGAAGCGGTGGAAGATAAAACCGAGGCGCTTCCCATCGGCGCCCGGGGCCGCCCGGTCTACCTCACCCCCGAAGACAAGGCCAAGGCCCAATCCTGGATCGCCGAAGGATACACCGAGGCCATGAAGACGCCGGACGCCACCTTGATATTCGTAGGGTCCAGGAAATCGGCGGAAATTCGCGCCGACCAGCAAGATTGTATGGGGTGCCTCTCTTCATGCCGGTTCAGCAACTGGGCGGAGAACGAAGACGGCACCACGGGCAAGATGGCGGACCCCCGGTCGTTTTGCATTCAAAAAACCCTGCAATCGGTCGCCCACGGCGGGTCGCTCGACAATAACCTGATGTTCTCGGGGCACAACGCGTGCAAATTCGCCACCGACCCCTTTTACGAGGGCGGCTTCATCCCCACGGTCCAACAACTCATTGACAGACTCCTCACCGGGGATTGAGCGCCATACCCCATTAATTGGTTTTATGGTTCTAAAAGTCTGCTAGAGTATTGAGATTGCGGGAGGCCAAGCGGATAACCGGGGATATTTAAGCATTTTGAGGAACAAACTGTGAGGCCTTTTAGTAAAGTTTTTGAACAATTGAAAACAGCCGGGTTGCGACCGACCCGCCAAAGGCTGGCTCTCGGAAAGCTTCTCTTCGAGAAGGGCGACCGCCATCTGACGGCGGAAAAACTTCATACCGAAGCGTTGAACGAAGAGATCCGCGTCTCCCTGGCCACCGTCTACAACACCCTGCACCAATTCACCGAAGCCGGTCTGTTGCGGGAAATCGTCGTTGATTCGTCCCGTTCCTATTTCGATACCAACACAACCAACCATCACCACTTCTTCATTGAAGAGACGGGGGATCTTCACGACATTCCCGCCGATCAGGTTAACCTTTCGGCCTTGCCCCGGGCCCCCGAGGGACGGAAAATAAAGCGGGTCGATGTCGTGGTGAGGGTCTGAAAAAAAACACACGGTAAAATCAACGCATCCCAAGGACCTCTTCATGTCCCTCAAAGGAACCAAGACGGAGGAAAACCTCAAAGCGGCGTTTTCCAGTGAATCCCAGGCCAATCGCCGCTACCTCTACTTCGCGCAGAAAGCGGACGTGGAAGGCTACAACGACGTCGCCGCCGTCTTCCGCTCGACCGCCGAAGGCGAGACCGGCCATGCGCACGGCCACCTGGAATACCTCGAAGAGGTCGGCGATCCGGTTTCCGGCCTTCCCATCGGGACCACCTCCGATAACCTGAAGGCCTCTATCGCCAGTGAAACCCACGAATACGCCGACATGTACCCCGCCATGGCCAAGAAAGCCCGCGAAGAAGGTTTCGACGAAATCGCCGATTGGTTCGAAACCCTGGCGAAGGCCGAGAAATCCCACGCCGGGCGCTTTCAGAAAGCCCTCGACGACATGAGCTAGGCCAAACCCCTATTCGATCGCTTCGTCGCGCATAACGCCCCAGAAATCAACGCGGCGCAGCCACCCCTTGCGGCCCGCCGCCTCGACCCGGCACCAGCCGCCATCGCCGGGGCACTCCGCCAACATGCCGATAACGCCCGTTTCGAGTTGAGCCACGGGCTTGCTTTTGGCGCTCGGGGCCGAGCGGAGCATACGCGTCGTCCCGGTTACGATGAAAGACCGCCGTCCGTCCAGCATGCTCTGGTGCACCCAGCCCTGGACCCCCTGCCAGTCGCGGACCTTGCGCCAGGTATTGTATTCGGCGACGACTTCCATGGGCAGGTATTGGCGGGAATAGACCCATTCAACGGGATATTGAACCCCCGGCCCCGTTCGCATATTGACCTCGTTGACGCGAAGGCTGACGAAACGGGGGAGGGGCAGGCCGGACCCTTTCTCGGCCGCCGCCGCGACCTGGATCGACAACAGTAAAACGACCAGGACCGCGATGGGGAAACGGGAAAAAAAACGGGGCATTGGCTTCCATTATATACTGGTTTGCGGCGGCGTCCCATTATAGGCCTTGGGCCATGATTCGAAAGGCCCTTTAAGGGGAGGCGTAGCGATATAACGTCAAAGTTCCCGCCAGGGGAATGATCGTGTCGAACCGGCGGCCGAAACCGGGAATCAGTTTGGAAAGATTGCCGAGCAAGGGGGCCAGTTCCTCCCGATTCCCGGAAATCCGGCCGATCAGCTCGTAGATATCAACGAAGCGGGGAACGGCGACCTCGCATGTCGTCCTTCCCCCGGAATCCACGGCGCAAGCCAGATATCCGTGAACGTGGATGCTGTCCATTGGAAAGAGGATGTAGCCGGAAATCGGCTGAAGATAAGGCGTCCCGGCGGCGTCCGCCGGCGAGAAATTCAGATATCGGCAAGGCGCGTGCACCGTGCAGTCTTGGCCGTCTTCCCGCCTCCAGTCGAAACGCAAAAAAGTATTTCGAATATCCAGGGCCCCTCGTATCAGCGCGCCATGCACGGCGTCGAAATCGAGGATCCGGATAGGCGTGTCCGGACAATGAACCCGTGAAACCCAATCGGATTGGGTATAAGGGGCGGCGAACAGCCGGTCGCCGACCGCATGGCGCGTGATGTTCCTCATGGCGTCCATCCCCAAAACCGTGTCGCTGCTGGGAATCTGAAAGAACCGGTCGCCCCGGGTAAAGGTCAGGTATTCGTGGGGGCTTTGCGGCATGAATATTCCGCCCTCCCCCGGACCGTCCGGGGCTCCCATGAACGGAACGGCCTCTTTCCGGCATTCGTGCGAAAGATAGAGCCGCTCGTCCCCCTCGCCGCCATGTTCGGTCAGCACCGACTGGATTTCCGTGACCCAGGCGTTTCCGCCGTTCCCCCCGTTCTCGATAAAGCCGTGCCGGAGGTCCGGCGCCATTTGATCCGACATTTCCCGATCAACCCTTTATCCCACGCAACGCTACCCAACCCGAACGGCCGAAGGAAGAATTTTTCTTCGTCTGTTTTATCAGGCCCGGGTATGGATTAGACTGTACCCGGGCCGGCACTGTTGTCGAGACATATGCGGCGGAATGGAAACCGAACGGCCAATCCGTCTTTTTAGCGAAAGCCCCGAAGAACGGGGTAAAAGGGAGGAGCGAAGATGCCCCATAGTAAACCCCTGGTGGTTGTCACCCGCAAGCTTCCCGACGTCATCGAAACACGGATGATGGAACTGTTCGACGTCGAGCTTAATCTGGACGATACGCCCATGGGCAAGTCGGCCCTGATCGAGGCCGTGGCCAAGGCGGACGTTCTCGTTCCAACCGTGACAGACAGAATCGATTCCGCGGTTCTCGCCCAGGCCGGCTCGAAACTGAAACTGATCGCCAATTACGGAACGGGCATCGATCACATCGATCTGGCCGCCGCCAGGCAGCGCGGGGTAACCGTCACCAACACGCCCGACGTCCTGACCGAAGACACGGCCGATATGACCATGGCCCTGATCTTGGCCGTTCCACGGCGTTTGGCCGAAGGCGAAAGGATCATGCGCGCGGGGGGGTGGTCGGGCTGGTCGCCCACATGGATGCTCGGCCACAGGATCAACGGCAAGCGCTTGGGGATCGTCGGCATGGGCCGGATCGGGACGGCGGTCGCCCGCCGGGCGCGCGGGTTCGGGCTGTCCATCCATTATCACAACCGCCACCGGGTTCACCGCGACACGGAAGAAGAACTCGAAGCCACCTATTGGGAAAGCCTCGATCAAATGCTGGCGCGGATGGACATCATTTCCGTGAACTGTCCCCATACCCCGGCGACGTATCATCTTCTTTCCGCCCGGCGGCTGAAGCTGCTTGGCACCCACGCCTATATCGTCAACACGTCCCGCGGTGAAGTGATCGACGAAAACGCCCTGACCAGGATGCTCAAGAACGGGGATATCGCCGGGGCGGGCCTGGATGTGTTCGAGCATGAACCCGCCGTCAATCCGAAACTGTTGAGCCAGGACAACGTCACCTTGTTGCCCCATATGGGATCGGCGACCTTCGAGGGCCGCATGGACATGGGCGAAAAGGTGCTCGTCAACATCAAGACCTTCGCCGACGGCCACAATCCCCCCGACAGGGTTCTGGGCGAGGCTTTTTAACGGGCCCCCTTACCCTTTGAAAATAAAATGACGCCTGAACTGACCGTTCGATCCGTCCCCTACCTCGATCCCATAAGGGCCTTCGCGCCCTTTGCCGGGGACCCTTACGGGGCTTTTCTCGACGGCGGGGGAAGCGCGGGCGGCGGAAGCGAAGCGGGTGGGCGCTATTCCTTTATCGCCGCCGATCCCTACCGGATCATCGAGGACGACGGGGGCGGCGGGGGCGACCCCTTCGCGGCCCTCGAAGAAGAACTCGGCCGCTTCCCTTTGCCGGCCCGGCCCGGCCTTCCCCCTTTTCAGACGGGCGCCGTCGGTTTTCTCGGCTACGAATTAGGGCGTTTCCTGGAAAAACTGCCGCCGCCCCAGGCGCGTGGCCCGGCGTTGCCCGATATGGCCATGGGCCTTTACGACTGCGTTTGCGCTTTTGACAACAAGGCGTGCAAGGCCTGGGTGATGGCGAGCAACGCCGGGGGGCGGGATGGGGAAACCCTGATCGAAAATATGCTCGGCCGCATCATGAAAGCGCCGCCCCTGGCCGAACCGGACTGGCGGGCGCGTGGGCGCTGGCGGGCGGAAACCGAAAGGGAGCCCTACGAGGAAAAGGTGGCCCGCGTCATCGACTACATAAGGGCCGGGGATATCTTCCAGGCCAACCTGAGCCAGCGATTCTTAGGCTCCATGCCGGGCGGCCTCTCGCCGTTCGCCCTTTACCGGCGGTTGAGGGCCTTGAGCCCGGCGCCGTTTTCGGCCTTCCTCGCCTGTGGCCCGGGGCGCGCCGTGCTCTCGGCCTCGCCGGAAAGGTTCCTCAAACTGGGACCGGACGGAAAGGTCGAAACCAGGCCGATCAAGGGAACGCGGCCGCGCGGAAGAACGCCTTAAGAAGACCGCAAACTGGCCGGGGAACTCGAAGCCAGCGAAAAGGATAGGGCCGAGAATCTGATGATCGTCGATCTGTTGCGCAACGATCTCTCCAGGGTCTGCAAAACGGGCAGCGTCCGGGTCACGGACCTTTTCACCCTGGAAAGCTTCGCCTGCGTCCATCATCTGGTTTCAGGCGTCACCGGGCGGCTGGAAGACGGCGCCGGCGCGGTGGACCTTCTGCGCGCGGCCTTTCCAGGGGGGTCGGTTACCGGCGCGCCTAAAATTCGCGCCATGGAAATTATCAACGAAATGGAAGTCGCCCGCCGCGGGCCTTATTGCGGCGCCATCGCCTGGCTGGGGTTCGACGGAGCCATGGATTCGAGCGTCACCATTCGCTCGCTCGCGATTGAGCGCGGGCGGGCCGTGGCCCAGGCCGGCGGCGGGATCGTCGCCGATTCGGACCCGGTCCTGGAATTCGAGGAAACCCTGGTCAAGGCCGGACCGCTGCTGGCCTGCCTCGACCCGGAGGCCGGGCGGTGATTATCTATCTGAACGGCGAGATGACCGCCGCTTCCCGGGCCCGGATCGACCCAATGGACCGGGGGTTGACCTTGGGCGACGGCCTTTTCGAGACCATCGCCGTCCGCCGGGGGGCCCCGCTGCGCCTGGCCGCGCACCTCTCCCGTCTTAAGTTCGGGGCGTCGGTTTTGCAAATCCCGCTTCCCTTGGCGGAAGAAGAAATACGGGCGGCGGTGCTCCGGACCCTGGAGGAAAACGGCCTCGGCGAAGGGGTTCTGCGCCTGACCCTGACCCGGGGGGCGGCGGCCCGCGGCCTTTTACCAAAAGGAAATCCGGCCCCGACCCTGATGATTACGGCGGCCGGTGAAGGGCCCGTAACGGGGCCCGTCCGGGCCGTCGTTTCGCAGCAGACCCGGCGCAACGAACACTCCCCCCTGTCCCGGTGCAAGGCGACCGCCCGGCCAGACGACATTCTCGCCCGAATGGAAGCGGACTCCAGGGGGGCCGACGACGCCCTTCTCTTGAACACGGCGGGACGCCTGGCCGAAAGCACGGCCGCCAACCTGTTCCTGGTCATCGACGCCAAGCTGGTGACGCCGCCGACCGGCGAGGGCGCGCTTCCCGGCGTGATGAGGGCCGATGTGGTTGAAATCTTCGGCGCGGAAGAACGCTCCCTTGGCCCGGCGGACCTAAGCCAAGCCAGCGAAGCGTTCCTGACCAACAGCCTCGGCGTTCGGCCCCTGGTCGACGTGGACGGCCAAGCCGTTGGTTCCGGAAAATGCGGGCCGGTAACCCAGGACGTGTTAAACGTGCTAGCGGCTGATTATGGCTAGGTCGCGGAAGACGTTTCGTTCCAGTTCGGTTTTCTGAAGCATGGCCTCCATGACGTCGCGCAAACTTACCATGCCGATGACCTTGCCGTTCTCAAGCACGGGCAAATGGCGGATATGCCGTCTCGACATGATCCCGAGAACCTCATCGATCGAATTTTCAAGCGTGCAGGTCGCCACGTCCTTGGTCATCAGGTCGCGGGTGCGGCGGCTTTTGATTCGTTCGCCCTCCCGCCCAAATCCTTGAACGATGTCCCGCTCCGAAAGAATCCCGACGAGCCTGCCTTCCGTATCGCGGACGGGAAGGGCGCCGATGTTGTTGCTGGTCAGCAACGCCGCCGCCGTTTCGATCGTATCTTCCGCCCGGACGAAAAAGATCCTGCCCTCCCGGCTACTCAAAAGCTTTTTTACGACCATGACTGCCGTTCCTTAAAAAAAATTCAATGCAACGTTCTTGGAATAGTATTGAGGAACACCGAAAATCTCAAGAAAATGGTTTTAGAGCGCGTCAGGATTGAATGGAAAGTTTAATCGTGATGCGCTCCGATTACGGCGACAGTCGTAATCCGCCGCGACAGCGGGCGCAAGCCTGCGTGGCGTTTGAACGCAGATTGATCGCGTGAGTGCGATCAATCTTGACATGCTCTAAATAAATACCATGGAGCCCGTGGCCGAGGCGTCGTTTAAGAACGTCACCACGCCGCCCTCTTCGATCCCAAGGTCGTCCCGGAGGTCCCCGCGCCCGATGTTCAAAGCCCTGAGCCCCATCTCGCAGACCAGGAAACGCACGCCTAAGGCGGCGCACGAGACGAGCAATTCCTCGAAACCGGCGATGCCGTTTTCAATATAGGCTCGGTCTTTCTCGCCTCCGCGCCGGGCGTCCTGGCCGTCCGGACCCGGCTTGAGAAGGGCCCGGCTCGCCTCCATGGTGAAGAAAAGGGTGGCCCGCCTGCCGATGGCCGCGGCGGCGCTGGCCATGACCAGGGCGTAATGGATCCGCTCGAAGTCTCCGGAGAAAACGACGATCGAAAGCTTATCGGGCGGCGCGGACTCAACCATGGGCCGAAAGGTCCAAAATTTTCGGGGTGTCGCCGCAAAGCGGGCAACCGGGGTCCGCTTTGAGCGAAACCTTGCGGAAGGTCGCGCTCAAGGCGTCGACGATGAGCAATGAACCGGCGAGGCCTTCGCCTATGCCCAGAATTTCCTTAAGCACTTCGATCGCCTGTAATGAGCCGATCATGCCGCAAAGGGCGCCCAGGACTCCGGCTTCGGCGCAGGTGGGGATTTGGCCCGGCGGCGGCGGTTCGCGGAACAGGCAGCGGTAACAGGGCTTGTCGCCGCCCTCGAAAGCGCGAAAGGTCGAGACTTGGCCGTCGAACCGCGCGATCGCCGCCGAAACCAGGGGAACGCGGGCGAGGTAGCAGGCATCGTTGACGAGGAAACGGGTGGCGAAATTATCGCTGCCGTCGGCGACCAGATCGTATTGGGAAATCAGGTCCAGGGCGTTGTCCGCGTCCAGGCGCTGGTTATAAGCAACGACCGTGACGTCGGGATTGACGGCGGCCAGGGTATCGCGCGCGCTGTCTACCTTGGGCCGTCCGATGGCGTCCGTCCTGTGAACGATTTGCCGTTGCAGGTTGGAAAGATCGACCCTGTCGTCATCGATGACGCCGAGCGTGCCGACGCCCGCGGCGGCCAGGTAAAGAAGGACGGGAGACCCCAGGCCGCCCGCGCCGACCACCAGGACCTTCGCGTTACGGAGTCGCGCCTGCCCCTCGCCGCCGACTTCCTTGAGCAGAATATGGCGGGCGTATCGGTTGATCTGGTCTTCGCTGAGGTCCACCGGGCCGTTCAGTCCTGTCCCAGGCCTTCGAACAACGCCGTCGACAGGTAGCGTTCCGCGAAAGAGGGCAGGATCACGATGATGTTTTTCCCTTCCATTCCGGGACGCGCCCCGACCTCCAGCGCCGCGGCCAGCGCCGCGCCCGAGGATATCCCCAAAGGCAGGCCTTCGAGGAGGGCCACCTTGCGCGACATGGCGAAAGCCGTTTCGTTGCCGATCTTGAGAACCTCGTCGATCAAGTCCGCGTTCAGGACGTCCGGGACGAAGCCCGCGCCGATGCCCTGAATTTTATGGGGTCCGGGAACGCCGCCCGAGAGGACCGGGCTGTCTTCGGGTTCCACGGCGATGGCCCTGAAGGACGGCCGGCGGGGCTTGATGGCCTCGGCGATGCCGGTCAGCGTGCCGCCCGTTCCGACCCCGCTGACCAGAACGTCAACCTCGCCGCCGGTGTCGGCCCAGATTTCCTCGGCCGTGGTGCGGCGGTGAACGGCCGGGTTGGCGGCGTTTTCGAACTGTTGGGGCATCATCGCGTCGCCACGCTCCTCGACGATTTCCCGGGCCCTGGCGATCGCGCCGGACATGCCTTTCGCCGCAGGCGTCAAGTCGATTTCCGCGCCCAGGAAGGCCAGCATCCGGCGTCGTTCGATCGACATGCTCTCGGGCATGGTCAGGATCAGTTTGTATCCCTTGGCGGCGCAGACGAAGGCCAGGGCGATGCCCGTGTTTCCAGAGGTCGGCTCGACGATGACGGTGTTCGGGCCGATCCGCCCGGCGGCTTCGGCGGCCTCGATCATGGCCAGGCCGATACGGTCCTTTACCGAGGCCAGGGGATTGAAGAACTCGCACTTACCCAGGATGTGCGCCTTGCATCCGGCGTCAAGGGAAAGCCGGGCAAGGCGGATCAGCGGCGTCGCCCCAACCGTTTCAAGGATGCTTTCGTAAATCCGGCCGCGAACCGGCGGGTCGGTCGTGAAAGAGGGGGGCGTCTTGGCGTTCATGGGGAAACCCTTCCGGCAATAAGGTTTAATGTTTTTATGGCGTTCATGGGGATCAGATGGAAAAATCCAAATTTTTCCGGCCTTCGCTGGTGATCCCGGCGTCGTTGGCGCGGCTGCACAAATCGTCGATGGTTATGGCGTCCAGACGCTCCACCATGCTTTTTTGCAAATCCTGCCACAGGGGCTTTACGACCTTGGCGCCAAGCTCGGAACTGTTGCTTTCGATGGTGGCGTCCTCGCTGGTGTCCATGTGGCGGACGACGCGGACGATGTCCCCGACCGTGATCCGGCGGCGTTCGCGGGCCAGGCGGTATCCGCCCCGGGGGCCGCGGACGCCGATCAGGATGTCGTTGCGGACCAGGTGTTGCAGGGCTTGTTCGAGATAGCGCCTGGGGATTCCCTGGCGCCGGGTGATCTCCCTGCTTTGCACCGGCTCGCTGCTGGCGTGATAGGCGATGTCGAGGACCGCCTCGATGGCGAACATCATTTTTTTGGAAAGCCGCAACATGGAGTTTTATCGTCTCCCGTCCGTTCCGGTCGATCCGAACCCGCCGCTTCCGCGGTCCGTTCCGCCCAAGTCGCCGGTTTCGTTCCAAACGAGGGCGCTGACCGGCGCCACCACCATTTGGGCGATCCGCATGCCGCGCTCGACGGCGAAGGGCTCCTGGCCGAAATTGACCAGGACGACGCCTATTTCCCCCCGGTAGTCCGCATCGATCGTTCCGGGTGCGTTAAGAACCGTGACGCCGTTTTTGGCGGCGAGGCCGGACCTGGGCCGGACCTGGGCCTCGAAGCCGGCGGGCAGGGCGACGGCGATGCCCGTCGGAATAAGGGCCCGCCCGCCGGGCGCGAGCGTGATGGTTTCCCCAACGGCGGCGAGCAGGTCGACCCCGGCGCTGGCGGGCGTCGCGTGTTCGGGCAAGGGCAGCCCGGCGGCGTTGGATAAACGCAGGACGGGGACTTCCACCCGTGGTGCGCCTTGGGCCGTACCCGGTGTCACGACGGGCCCGTCCCGGACCCCGGCAGACTGTCTGCGATCCGCGCCGAGAGCCGCCGGGCGACCGATAGCTTGGTCATGTCCGGCCATTCCTCGATGCCCTTATCCGTTATCAGGTGGACCTTGTTGCGGTCGCTCCCGAAGGTTTTGCGCGCCGGGGAAACGTCGTTGGCCACGATCCAGTCACAGCCTTTGGCCGCAAGTTTTTTTCTGGCGTTTTCGATCAGGTTATCCGTTTCGGCAGCGAAACCAATAACGAGGCGGGGTCGCCGGTTGCCGGGACGGCCGAGCGCGGCCAGGATGTCTGGGTTTTCGGCCAGGGGAAAGGCGGGGGGGTGTTTCCCGGCGGTTTTCTTTATTTTTTTCGACGCCGTTTCGGCCGCGCGCCAGTCGCTGACCGCGGCGGCGCAAACGGCGATGTCGGCGGGCAGGGCTTGTTCGCAGGCGGCCAGCATTTCCCGGGCCGACTCGACGCGCACCACGTTGACGCCTTCGGGATCGGGCCGGTGGGTCGGGCCGGACACCAGGGTCGTCGCCGCGCCCAACCGCGCCAGGGCTTCGGCGATGGCGTGTCCCTGTTTGCCCGACGACCGGTTGCCGAGGAAGCGAACGGGGTCTATGGCCTCGAAAGTAGGGCCGCTGGTGACCAGGGCGCGGCGTCCTTCAAGCCTCGATCCGTCTTTAAAGAAAGCCTCGACGGCTTCAACGATGACATGGGGTTCGGTCATCCTGCCCGGGCCGGTTTCGTGACAGGCCAGATCGCCGGTCTCGGGGCCGAGGAAGCGCATGCCGCGGCGGCGAAGGGTGGCGACGTTGTCGCGGGTGGCGGCGTTCTCCCACATTCGGGCGTTCATGGCGGGCGCGGCCATCACCGGCCCGTCGGTGGCCAGTAAAACCGTGCTGGCGAGATCGTCGGCCAGGCCGTGCGCCGCTTTCGCCAGGAGATGGGCCGTGGCCGGGGCGATAAGAACGAGGTCGGCTTCCCTGGCGAGGCGAATATGCCCCATCTCGTTTTCGCCGGTCAGGGAGAACAGGTTCTCATAGACCGGGTTGCCGCTGAGCGCGGACAGGGTCAAGGGGGTGACGAAGGCGCTTCCGCCCTCGGTCAGAACGCAGCGAACGGCCGCGCCCAGTTCCAGGAGCCCGCGGACGATCAAGGGGCTTTTATAGGCCGCGATGCCGCCCGAGACGATAAGCAGGATGGATTTTCCCTTTAACACGCGCATCTCCAGGAAATTTAACCAGAAATTGGTGTGGATAACTTACAGTCAGCCCATGGATTGTTCAAGCCCTGATTTCAAAAGGCGAGGACCAGTCCCAGGGCGAGGGCGGCCACAATCGCCATGGTCCAGGTCCTGCGCGGCGTCCGGGCGCCATCGCCACGAAGGGCGCGGATGGTTTCCGGGTGAAGCCTGAGGGCGCCTTGAGCCAGCGCCTCGGTTCCTTTTTCCATGTTTTCAAGAAGCCTGGGCAAGCGCCGCGCGGCTTCGAGCGCATCCGCCGCCAAGTCGCCGAGCCGGGCTTCCGGGCTCATGGCCTCTGCGATCCAGTCCTCGACCAGGGGTCTGGCCAGGAACCACATGTTGGCTTCCGGGGCCAGGGTCCGTCCCGACCCTTCGGCCACCAGCATGGTTTTTTGCAACAGAAGCAATTGCGGCTGCACTTCCATCTCGAAGGTTTCGGTAATTTGGAACAACTGCCCTAAGAGCCGGGCCATGGAGATTTCGTTTTGCGGCTTGTCCAGGATCGGCTCGGCGATGGAGCGGCAGGCCTGGGTGAAGGCGTCGATGGAACGGTGCGATGGGACCCAGCCGGCGTCGAAGTGGATTTCGGCGGCGCGGCGGTAATTCCGCGTCAGGAAGCTCAGCAGAAGTTCGCCCAGATGCCGCCGCGTCTTTTTGTCGAGACGGCCCATGATGCCGAAATCGACCGCGACCAGGCCGCCGTCCTCGCGCACGAACAGATTGCCCGGATGCAGGTCCGCGTGGAAAAAGCCGTCCCGGAAGACCTGCATGAAAAAGGTTCCGGCGATTTTTTCCATGACCTTGACGGGATCGTGGCCCGCCTCGATGATCCTGGCGCGGTCGTCGAACGGGATGCCTGCGATTCTTTCCGTCGTGAGTACGCGGCGTCCCGTTCTCGTCCAGTCCACGTCGGGGACGCAATAGAAGGGATCGTCGGCGAAATTCTCCGCCATTTCATCGGCCGCCGCCGCCTCGAAGCGGAGGTCCATTTCCAGCTCCACGGTTTCGGCCAGGGTGTGCACGGAGTCAACGGGCTTCAAACGGCGAAGCTCGGGCCGGGTGGTCTCGATCAGCTCGGCGATCCAGAAAAGCAGGTCGAGGTCGCGGCCGAAGGCGTCTTCGATGCCCGGCCGCAGCACCTTGACGGCGACGTTGCGGCCTTCCGTCGTTACCGCGAAATGAACCTGGGCGATGGAGGCCGCGGCGATGGCCTCGTCGTCGAATTGGGAAAACAGCGTGTCCACGGGAACGCCGAATTCCGCTTCGATGATGGCGCGCGCCTCGTCGCCGGGAAACGGCGGCAGACGGTCCTGAAGCTCGGACAGGTCCGTCGCCATTTCTTCGCCCAACAGGTCGGCGCGGGTGGAAAGCGCCTGGCCGAGCTTGATGAAGCTGGGGCCCGCCTCGCGAAGGGCGCGGGCCAATCTTTGGCCGGGGCGTCCCGCTTCGGCCCGGCGCGAGACGAGGCGCGCCGCGAGCACGATAACGGGCGCCACGTCGAGCCGTTCGAGAAGGAAGAGGGCGTCGTGGTGGGCGAGACTGCGCGCCAGACTCAACAGCCGGATGATATTGCGGGGGCCGCGAAACATTATATGCGCCAGGCCGAATGGATGGCGGCGATGCCGCCGGATAAATTCCGATAGGAGGCCTGTTCCAATCCGGCGTCTTCGATCATGGCCTTGAAATCATCCTGGCCGGGAAAGCGGCGGATGCTTTCCGCCAGATAGCGGTAAGACTCTTCGTCTCTAGCGACCATGCGGCCGAGGGCGGGCAAAACCTTGAAGGAATACCCGTCGTAGATTTTTTCGAGCAGGGGCAGGACCACATGGCTGAATTCGAGACAGAGAAAATGTCCGCCCGGCCTGAGCACGCGCCGCGCCTCCTTCAGGGCGTCCGGTATTTTCGTTACGTTCCTGATACAAAAGGCGATGGTGTAGGCGTCCACCGATCCGTCGCCCATGGGCAATCGTTCGGCGTCGCCGCAGGTCCATGAAACGCCGTCGAGAAGGCCGCGGTCCAAGGCGCGGTCCCGCCCACGCCCAAGCATCTCCGCGTTGATGTCGCAGACGGTGACGGGACCGCCGTTTCGGTCCCGGAACTTAAACGCGATGTCGCCGGTTCCCCCCCCCACGTCCAGCAGGGCCATGGCAGGGTTTGGCTTCAGCCAATCGATCAGGGCCGTTTTCCACAGGCGGTGGACGCCGAGGCTCATCAGGTCGTTCATCAGGTCGTAGCGGGGCGCGACCGAGGAGAAGACGCCGCGCACCAGGGACGCTTTCTCGCTTTCCGGGACGGAACTAAAACCGAAGTGGGTGGCGTTTTCTTCTTTGCTCATGGCCGCGCACCATAGCCCAAGCCGTCTTCATAGG